>Ga0214544_1013185_pt1 | contig 10205 bp, 15 predicted proteins | sample CNSS3metaG_FD_160074 | JGI IMG/M metagenome (GOLD analysis project Ga0214544, IMG submission 160074) | Root nodule microbial communities from cowpea collected in UCLA plant growth center, Los Angeles, California, USA - CNSS3 | ecosystem: Host-associated > Plants > Roots > Nodule | place: USA...
GGTAATTTATGAATTTTTTTCTATTAACATTATTTTCTATTAACAACTTTTAAACCATTTTAAATAAAGTTCAATGTAAAATATTAATTAAATGAACTTAATTTGGTTAAAAATATTTACTTGAAAAATGAATTTTGATGGAAATATTTGTGTACATTTATATAGAAATTAAATTTGATTTCAATTTGGAGAGGGACAAAATTGCTAATTTTTACAAAAATTGGGACTAAATTGAGACAAATTAAAATAAAGGACCAAATTGAGACTAAGAAAATGACACGTGGCGTAATACTGACACGTGTCACTGTCACTGCCATGTTGCACGATTTCAGCTTGACACGTGGCAATTTTTTAAATTTTTTTAAAAAAATTCAAAAAAAAAATTAATAAAAAATTCAAAAAATCGAGGAACTGACACGTGTCATTTCCTCTAACGGCGTCAACATTGACTTAACGACAAAGGCAAACGTGAAACGTTTCAACAAAAAAGGAGACCATTTTGAGACTTTTAAAAATTTGGGTACCATTTTGAGATTTTGACTCCAAAATGGGGACCAAAGGCATAATTAAACCATAATAATAATATCATTAAAACTAATAATAATAATGTTATTAATAATAATAAAATTTTCTAGTTTTTTTTTTCATAATATAAAAAAGATTAATATATTATATATTGATATTATAAGTAATACTATACTAATATTTTTACTACTACTAATATTATCAATAAATTTAATAATAACAACAATCATATATAATCATAATATTAATATATTATATATTAATATTGTTAATAATACTACTAATAATAATAACATTCATAATAACAATAATAATTTTACTATTAATAATGTTAATAATTTTCATAATAACAAAATATAATAGTAATAATACTAATAATTTCAATACTAATTTAAGTATTAATTTTCGTATATTGTAAGGCCCTCTTTTTCTGTCCCAACGTTTAAGGGTTGTCCCAAACATCTAATGAGCCTAAGGACTGGCCCATAGGGTGTCCAAGGCCTCTAAAGCAACCTAACCCTTCCATTCTGAATTCATTTGCAAAGATTAGTGCCCTTACTCCTCTCCATTTCTCCTCACAGAGCTCTGCTAGGGTTTACTCCTAACCTCGATCTAGTGAGCTCAGTTTTGTCTTCTAGCTTCGTGTAAGTGTTCTAAACCTCATACCTCATTTTTCCGTTGTATGTTTGTACTTCTACTTAGGGTTTTGTCGTAGACCTATGTCAAAACTCGCTCCACCATTCTTTTCCATCTTCTTAAATCTGTCCCTGGAGCTTCTGTGTTCCGCTATTGGAGTTGAACTCTTCTTCTAGCCTTTTTCCAGGTACGGGGAAGTTAGGGTTTACTGTTTTATTTTGTGTTCTCACATGCTTTGATCTTGTTTCATGACTTGATGTTTGGTTGCCATTAAAAATGGTTTGGGAGCTGTTAAAAGCATGTTTTGGTCCGATTGGATGTATGTGCCAGTGTGAACAGTGACGGGTTCTGGTTATCTCGCCCGAGCAAGTGTGTCTCGCCTAGGCGAGATTAACAACAACTCACCCAGGCTGCTTGCACGAGATGTCGCTCAGGCGACGAGCTCCTATTTTAAGCGAGAGCCTATCTCGCTCAGGTGAGGAGGTCTCGCCTAAGCGAGAGGGCGCGGTAGTGCCACTATTCCTAATTCGAGCCCTCACCTAGGCGAAGGGAGCTCGCTTGAGCGAGAGAAACCTCTCGCCTAAGCGAGGCCCTTCTGCCTGAGCGAGGGGTATGTTTGCTTTTTGGTTTCTTTGTTTTTGGATATTGAACACATGTTTGGACTGATTATGCCCTTTTAAAGTATGAACTAAGTGACTTTGTGTGAATAGGATGAATTATGGTTTGGGACTTATGAGCTTAACATGAGTTATGAATGATGAACTTGGATAATTCTTGACATGTAATGAACATGAAATGGTTGGTTATGAAAGTTGCATGGTATTGATATGGGATAAAATTCTATATTCATGGATGGGGCATGATGAGTTGGTATGGGTTTGACCTGGAATATGAAAGAGGTTGGTTATAAAGGGTGACATGATATATATATATATATATATATATATATATATATATATAATAAGTATTACTTGGTTGTTTGAATGTGATTGGTCTGTGGTTAGTGCGTAATTTCTTGAAATATCTAAGTGAGATTTCAGGGTCGAGTTTCAGTGGTCGGGACGTAATTCCATGACCCCTGTTAGTGGGAATTAATGGTGGTGCCCCATCTATATAGTCTGGTAAGGATTCAAGCTAAGGTTACATCCTGACACACTAAGGGGCCAATTAGTCTCACTTAGAGCGGACTGACTCTTGTGGTGAGAGTAGTAGGAGGCCTGAAACTCATTAAGGGCTAACCTTGTGTGTGGGGGATTGAGACATTGTAACACTTGTAACACTTAGCTCGGGGGTGAGTAGGGTAATCCACCAGAAGTGCAAGCATCCGCTGAATCTGACTAAATTATATGTATCCGAATGAGTCGAGTCAGAGTCTAGTGTATTATTTGAGAAGTCATAACATGTTTGGATGATATATATATATATATATATATATATATATATATATATATATATATATATATATACTGCTTGGATTGTGTAATAGTATGTGACTACCTTATAAACTGTTTCTACTTTAGCTTACCCTGTTTGCTTGTTTGGTTGTCTTGTATGTTGTTCTTCTCCTTTTGCGATGATCATCAATTTATTGATGTGAGCAGATGCGAGAGGCACTCGAGGTCAACAGGGGAACGGTGACTCCGCTGCTTAACCGTCTAGGCTGGATCTCGCTTAGTGGATTTTCCTTTTGGGGCCACGACCCATGTATTAGCTGTCCTTTAAATTTCATTTTTATTGCTATTATATTTTCTGTATCTAGTTTAGTTTGGCATCGTTGTATGGCTTGGATAACTGTAAGGACTTATGTGGAAACTCCAAGACTGCGCTATTATATCTTTGGTGTGACGCTTCCTTTAATTACGTTTATTAATTAAATGGGGTGTTACATTTATGGTATCAGAGCGGTCATTCCTTAGGTCTGTGGACTTGGATGTCCGCTTAGCTTTCTTTGTGTCTTTCTGAGTGTTCTTAGTTAAGTTTCTATCTTATCAAGCCTAACCAAGTGATTTCCTGTGTGTCAGTGAACTATGGCACCATCTCGTAGGACTCCGCAATCCTCCTAGGGCGATGTGCCACATATCACCAAGGCAATAGAATCAATGATAGCTGCTATGGCACAACAAAGCACGGTGATGATGTAGCAACATGAAGCATCTATGCAGCGACAGGCAGCGTCGCTCGAGCAGCAGTAGCTGGTGATGCAGCAGATGGAGGCTGCAAGAGTGGCTACGGAGGATGCCCACAGACAACATATGGAAGCCCTTCGACAACTAGAACAGAACAGGACAATTGCACCTGCTTTTGGTCCTGAGCCACGACCTACAGTCAGGGAGAGGAGTCTAGAGGACTTTCTGAAACATCACCCAGTGAAGTTTGGAGGCAAGACTAGTCCGGACGCAGCAGACCAGTGGCTGAAAGATCTGAAGAGAATATATGATGAGAAGATGTGCCCGACGGAGAACAGATTAGCCTTCATAGTGTACATGCTTACGGGGGAGGCAGAACATTGGTGGACCAGCACAAAATCCATCATGGAGGAGAGAGGCGAGCCTGTGACTTGGGAGGCATTCAGAGGGAAATTCCTCTCAGAATATTTCCCAGACAACGTCTGGTATGCCAAAGAGGTAGAATTCCTCCAATTGACTCGGGGGGGGATGACAGTGGCAGATTATGCTGAGAGATTCAAGCACCTCAGTCGTTTCTACACCCTACCACTTGATGAGGAGTGGCGATGCAGGAAATTTGAGAATGGTCTTCGCGACTTGATGGTGGCCCCATTGTCCATCAAGGATTTTACTGCACTAGTGTAAAAGGCCAAAGTAATGGAGAAGATGAAGTAGGAAGTAGAGGGTCAGCGCCCACAACATCAAAAGGTTGGTGGACCATCTAAGTCCAAGCTAAGGCATGAGGAGCGGAGGAGACCATATGATAGGCCCCACCACCAATCCCAGGGGTCTAGGAGCTTTCCTCCCCAACAGGGCCGAGTGTAGTGTTACATATGTGGAGGCCCCCACCTGAGGAATGTCTGCCTGCGCATGGAAGGCTACCGCAGATGCAACAATTGTGGCAAGGAATGCCACTTTGGGAAGGACTACCCCACCCTTGCTAGGGCAACAACACGCCCTCCAGTTCAGACGCCCCACCAGCATCAACAGAGGAATAAAGGCCACAGGCCTTAAGCAACAGGCAGGGTGTATGCAATGTCAAGAGCAGAGGCTGCGGGTTCAGGTAACCTTGTTATAGGTGATTGTATGATATCTGGAAAATCTTGTTGTGTGTTGTATGACTTTGGAGCGACACACTCATTTGTGTCAGATGCATGTGTGAAAAAGTTGGGTCTGTCGGTGTGTGAGCTACAGTATGAACTTGTGGTGTCTACTCCGGCGTCGGGTTTGGTCAGGACATCGTCCTTGTGTGCTAGATGTCTAGTGAAGGTGGAAGGGCGCAGATACAAAGTGAATCTAATTTGCCTACCTCTACAAGAGTTTGATGTAATCTTAGGGATGGATTGGCTCTTTGCCAATCGCATTCTTATAGATTGTCGAGAGAAAAGATTATTGTTTCCCGACTCAAAGGAGCCTGAGTTGGTATCTCCTCAAAGAGTGGTGAAGGAGATTCGGAGTGGCGCGTAGTGCTTTATAATCTTAGGTCGTATGGAGGTAGAGGAGAAGGAAGGGACATTAGCCATACCAGTGATGCATGAGTTTGAGGATGTATTCCTGGAAGAGGTACCGATGGCCCCGTACTGTATGGCTTCGGCGGAGTTAGTGGAACTCAAAAAACAAATAGAGGAGTTTTTGGGGAAATAGTTTATCCGACCCAGCACTTCGCCTTGGGGAGCACCAATGCTTTTGGTGAAGAAGAAAGATGGGAGTTCGCGTCTGTGTGTGAGTTACAGACAGTTAAACAAGATGACCATCAAGAACAAGTACCCAGTTTTAAGAATTGACGATTTGATGGATCAGCTGCATGGGTCGTCGGTGTTCTCGAAGATCGATTTGCGGTCGAGATATCATCAGATCCTAATGAAGGTGGATGATGTGCAAAAGACGGCCTTCAGGTCCCGGTATGGACAACACGAGTATGTGGTTATGCCTTTTGGTGTGACCAATGCTCTAGTGGTGTTCATGGACTACATGAACATGATCTTCAGGCCCTTTTTGGATAAGTTTGTCATAGTCTTCAAAGACGATATACTTATCTATTCCAGGACTCAAGAGGAACACGTAGGTTGGTGCTTGGTGTCTTGAGGGAGAAGCAATTATATGCCAAGTTGTCCAAGTGCGAGTTCTAGATGGATGAAGTTCAGTTTTTGGGACATGTGATATCTGCACAGGGCATTGCAGTGAATCCAGTGAAGGTTGAGGCAGTGGTTAAGTGGGAAAGTCCCAAGTCAGTAACAAAGATCAGGAGTTTCGTGGGTTTAACTAGCTACTATAGGAGATTCATAGAGGGATTCTCCAAGATAGTGGCGCCTCTAACTCAGCTTACCTGGAAGGACCAACCTTTCACTTGGATAGACAAGTGTGAGGAGAGTTTTTAGGAGCTTAAATGGAGGTTGACAAGTGCCCCTATATTAGTTATCCCTGATGTGAGTAAACCTTTTGAAGTTTATTGTGATGCCTCTCATTTGGGACTTAGTTTTGTTTTGATGCAAGAAAAGAAGGCGGTGGCCTATGCTTCGAGGCAACTCAAGGTGCATGGGAGGAACTACCCCATCCATGACTTGGAGTTGGCAGCTATTGTGGTTGCCTTGAAGATTTGGAGGCACTATCTTTTGGTGCTCAGTTTTGTGTGTTCAGTGACCACAAAAGCCCCAAGTACTTCTTTGATCAGAAGGAGCAGAACATGAGATAGAGGAGGTGGATGGAGTTCTTGAAAGATTATGACTTCGAGCTCCTATATCATCCGGGGAAGGCAAACGTGGTAGCAGATGCCTTGAGCAGGAAGACGGTGCATACTGCACACCTCATGATCAAGGAGGTGGAACTGCTAGAGTAATTCAGGGACATGAAGCTACAAGTGGAACTGGGATTCGAGTTCATTAGGTGTAGTACCTTAACTATATCTAGTCATTTCTTGGACTCAGTTAGAGAGAGGCAGTTGTTAGATGCCAGCTTCAACAGGGTGCGAGAACTACTTGGGTCAGAGGAAGCGAGGGATTTTACCTTGGGTAATGATGGTATACTGAGGTTTCAGGGTAGGATCTGTGTACCTGGTGATGCAAAGGTAAAGAAGTTAATCCTTAAGGAAGTACATAAGAGTCGCCTTAGTCTGCATCCTGGCATGACTAAGATGTACCAAGATCTCAAGGAAACCTTTTGGTGGCAGGGGATGAAGAAGGATGTTGCACAATTCGTATCAGCCTATTTAACTTGTCAAAAGGTGAAGGTTGAGCATCAGAGACCCAGTGGGATACTACAGCCATTGGAAATGGGATAGCATCTCAATGGATTTTGTGACCCATTTGCCACGAACTTTTAGGGGGCATGACACCATCTGGGTTATAGTGGATCGACTGACCAAGAGTGCTCATTTCTTAGCGATGAACTTGAGGATGTCCATGGTCAAGTTGGCCCAGTTGTACATTAAGAAGATAGTGAGGTTGCACGAAGTACCTTCGAGTATAGTCTTTGACAGAGATTCACGGTTCACTTCACGGTTTTGGCAGACGCTGCAAAGTGCTTTGGGTAGCAAGTTCACCATGAGTTCAGCTTATCATCCTCAGATCGATGGCCAGTCTGAGAGAACGATTCAGTCACTTGAGGATTTGTTGAGAACATGCATATTGGATCATTTGGGTGCTTGGGATGAGATACTACCTTTGATAGAATTCACCTACAACAACAGTTTTCACGCGAGCATTGGCATGACGCCATATGAGGCTTTTTATGGTAGGAAGTGTAAGACTCCTCTATGTTGGTATCATGATGGAGAAGTAGTGCTTGTTGGACCTGAGTTGTTGGAACAAACTACTGAGAAAGTGAGGATGGTGAGAGATAGGATGCATGCCTCTTAGAGTAGGCAAAAGGCATATGCTGACCGTAAGAGGAGACCCTTGGAGTTCGCAACCGGTGACCATGTGTTCTTGAGGGTGACCCGAACCACTAGTGTGGGAAGGGCTCTCCGCTCAAGGAAGCTTTCTCCTAAGTTTCTTGGCCCTTATCAGATCTCGAGGAGGATTGGGCTGGTGGCTTATGAGATAGCTTTGCCTCCTCAGTTGGCAAATTCTCATCCTATATTCCATGTGTCGTAGCTAAGGAAATACGTGTTTAATCCGTCACATGTGTTAGAAGCAGAGGATGTGCAGATTCGGGAGGATCTCACTATGGAGGTACCACCTGTTGCTTTAGAGGATAGCGAGGTTGAGGAACGTCGGGGAAAAACAGTCAACCTTGTCAAAGTCATCTGGGATCGTAGGGCAGGTGACTCTACGTGGGAGTTAGAGGATGATATGAAGAAATCACACCCGCATCTTTTTACTTGGTAAGTTTTCATTTTTTAGGTCAAAAATTTTTGTTGTTGGGAAGAATGTAAGGCCCTCTTTTTCTGTCCCAACATTTAAGGGCTGCCCCAAACATATAATGGGCCTAAGGGCTAGCCTAGAGGGTGTCCAAGGCCCCTAAGGCAACCTAACCCTTCCATTTTGAATTCATTTGCAAAGATAATTACTCGGATGTAAAGATAAATCAACAACAAAACTAATAAAAATGAAAGTAATTAATATATAATCCGTAGTAAATAAATTAAAATGTATTTCTAAATACTACAATTCAAATAATAACACTAAGATTGATTTTAATATAATAATAATAACACTAATATTATTTAAAATAAAAATACAAATAATAATAATAATAATAATAATAATAATTATTATTATTATTATATTAATATTAATACAAATACTAATTATTATTTTTTAAATTTAAATGATTATTTATAATAAAAAAACTACATTTTAGTTTTATTATTTTACTAATTTTAGTAACTACTTGTTTGGGTTCAACTAATTACTCAAATGTAAAGACAAACCAACAACAAAGCAAATAAAAATACAAGTAATTAAAATATAATCTCGTAGTATATAACAGTAAAATGTGTATCTAAATACTACAATCCAAATAATAAAAATGTAAATAATTAAAATATAAAGTCCAACAACAAAGGAAATAAAAATGCAAGTAATTAAAATATAATCTCGTAGTATATAAAAGTAAAATGTGTATCTAAATACTACAATCCAAATAATAAAAATGTAAGTAATTAAAATGTAATCTTGTTTCAAAATTGAAATAATAGCAATAATACTAATATTATTTATGATAAGTATACTACTAATAACGGTAAATAATAATAATAATAATAATAATAATAATAATAATAATAATAATAATATCATTAAAACTAATAATAATAATGTTATTAATAAGAATAAAATTTTCTAGTTTTTTTTTTTCATAATATATAAAAAGATTAATATATTATATATTGATATTATAAGTAATATTATACTAATATTTTTACTACAACTAATATTATCAATAAATTTGATAATAACAATAATCATAATATTAATATATTATATATTTATATGATTAATAATACTTATAATATTAATAACAATAATAATAACAATAATAATTTAAAAGTAACCGTTATTTTACAGTTTGTTTTTCTCTGCAACCACATCATTTCTATTCCTTTCGTGAAGTTGTTTTGCCTTGCTTATTGTCTTTGTTTTCACACTCACTTTGTCGATGTTATTTATCTTCATTGGATTTCATTAGAGAAAACAATAACGATAATTTCCATTGTTCCTTTTCATTTATGATTATTCGTTTTGGGTAATTGTCCAATTTCCTTTTTTCATTTATGTTATAGATGTTGGCGAGATCTTCTTCGTTGGTGATGGAAATCAGGGTCTCCAAGTCTCCCTTGGGTAATTGACACTTCAAGATCATGAACGAACCGCAAAACTCAGTAAGTTTGACATCACTTCTGCACAACGACGCATCAAAACGTTAAATTAAATTCATGAAACAAAGTAGCGAGTGAAAATGTTACGAAACGAACCTGAAAAGGAGATGAATGAACAAAGGAACAACAAAAGCACTTACTTTCGGAACCTCCAAAACATGCCAGATTCAAAGCCAACTTAAGGATACTTCATATCTGGAACATTGTAATATATTTCATATACATTTCAAATTAAATTAACAAAATTTTAGAAATTATTAACGCAATGTATTCTAATTTATTTTAAAAAGTACCGTGGCCACTATAAGATAATTATCTAAACAAAAGCTGTAGTTTATATTTAGATTAAATTATTTTATCTTTGACATTTGAAGGTTAATTAATTCTTAAATTATCAAGCACTGTGCAAAGGAACAATGTAAAGTTTTTCGTTGTGGAGATGGAAGATGAGTGAAGATGGTAATAGAATAATGTTTGGCGGGAGTGAAAAAGAAGATAAACATATATTAGAAAACAGTAACAATTATAAATATATTTTTAACTTATATCTATTTTTAATTAATTTTATCAAATTACTTCAATTAAAAGTCATTGGTATGCATTATTTTTACTTTATGAAATAACTACATATCAAACTTTATTTACTACAGGTACATAATGAAATAACAGGGTTTTCAATATAAAAATAATATTCTTATACATAAGAGGGGTGTGTTTGTTTATATCATATATAAACTTGACATAAAAAGCTACCATAGTTATCACAATATGTTTTAAAGTTCATTTTTGTGACAGAGAATATCGAAGAGTATAGTTTTCATCGGTTTTTAAGTTTGATTATTTATAGAAATCAATAAAACTTAATATTTTTAAAAATAGATGCTTGAACAATTTTAATACGGTTGGAAACAAAAAAACTTAAGGTACTAATGTTAGATTTATAAACTTTTTAATTCAGCCTACATTTTATATCCATTAGTCTCTTTGTAATATGGTTATCAATTTATTTCGTTATTTATCACGTAAAAATTTATGACACTTGATATTGGTTTTTAAAATTATAA
>Ga0214544_1013190_pt1 | contig 10196 bp, 9 predicted proteins | sample CNSS3metaG_FD_160074 | JGI IMG/M metagenome (GOLD analysis project Ga0214544, IMG submission 160074) | Root nodule microbial communities from cowpea collected in UCLA plant growth center, Los Angeles, California, USA - CNSS3 | ecosystem: Host-associated > Plants > Roots > Nodule | place: USA...
ATCCATTCGCCTTCGAGACGCCAGTCCGATGCAGTCATGGCACATCTCCTGATATGAGCGGGGACGCGGCAGCCGTTGACGAATTTGTTCAGCGTTCTTGTCGAAGCAACGCGAAATGGCGCGAGCTCGAGGTCCGATCAGAAGGCCGGCATCGCAGAAAAGTATGGTGGCGAGCTGCCGTTTACCGTCGGAGGATCATATCAGTGGCCGCCGGCTACGTATAGCGGACGAGGGAGAGCCTTCGGGGGGCCACAGCTCGGGGGATGTCCGCCGTTAGGAGAATGGTGCCCAGGGGCGGAACATCGTACCAATCGCATCTTGTATAACTATATGACAAACCTTAGGAAACTTTTGTTAGGAGGTGGCGCCGTGTACAGAGCTGGGGTTTTTTTGTGTATAGGGCGACAGTCCCTCAGGTATGCAATTGCACCCTTTGACCTGAAAATGACCTCTAGGGAATGCACCCCCCGCCTTAGCGAGGTCGGCACCAGCCAGCAGCACCGAGTGATGCTTTTGTCACGTTAGAACTCGCTCTCACCCTCCTCATCGAACCACTCCCTAGCCTCCTCAGGCCAATGCCGGATCAGTTCCAATGGAAGGCGGTCGCTGTATAACTCAAGTGCGCGGGCGGCAACCTGCGGCTGATCGATCAGCTCGCGGCCGAACGCTTTTACAAAGCGCCGCACCCAATCCTGCGCTTGCTTTTCTATCCAGTCATCGTCCCTCTTGACGGTGCGCTGATCGTTCTTCGCGTCCACCCACGTCCACTCCAATGGATCGACCTCGCGCTCAAGCAGCTCTCTCAACTTCCGCCGCATCGTCGCGATTGTTCCATCTGAGATCGTGGTAGCGTGGTGTATCTGATCCTTCGTCAGTTCGCCCAAGCTGACTAGTTTCCACGCTCTCTCCAGCTTGTCCTCCTTCCGCATGGGGAGCTTGTCTTTGGAGTTCAGTGCCACGGATTGCGTGACGGCCTCATTGAGCGTGCCAGCAAACACTGCGACCGGCACGGCATCAATCCTCAGTTTTGGGTGATCCGCCTTGGCTTTCTTGAACGCCATGAGCCGATGATGGCCATCGATGACATACCAATGGCTCCCGCTCCACCAAACCACTAGCGGATCAAAAGCAGCAGCCCCGTTCTCCTTGATCGCCTCGGCCAATACTCTGACGTGGCTCTCCGTCGCAAGCCATACAGCCTCGACATCTCTTGGTTGGAATACAGCAGTTGCTGTTTTGATCTGGTTCAGCTCCAACGTAATCGGCTCGCAAGGCTGAGCATATTTCCCAGCTTCCGCTTGCAGAACTCGGAGAGCCGCGGCGAACGTTAGGTCTTCCACGGATCTGTCTCGTCTTCCCCGCAGAGCCGATGCCTGAACCTGTGCTGCAAGTCCTGCCACTCTTGGCCAGTACGTCCTCCCGCCAAAAGCGTTCTCTCCATAACCCGCCAGAGCTGCTTGCCGACGTATCGGAAGTCACAGCGTCGGATGCGGAAGTATTCCTTTATCGGAACTTCCTCCTCGACTAGGCGCGTCAGCTCTTGCGATCCATTTGGCCCGTAACGTATCTCTCCCGTTTTCTCCCGGCGGCTCTGATAGCGCATGACCGTCCGGCTGTAGACCTCACGCGCTATGAACCATCGACCGACGTAGGCGATCATGTAGTGCTTGCGGACTGGCGGGGGGATGGTCGGCGTGATTAGAGCGTCAATAGCCAAGGCATAGGCCAACCCGTTGACCACGCCCTTCCTTGTGAGAACACCTCTATCGCGAGTCCGCATGGCCAACAGTGGCTCGAATCGCTCCTGGGGTGTCCTAAACCGCTTCATTGCCAGCGGTGAGCGCAACATAGACATGGGACGCTCGAAGGTGCGGCCTATCTGAGATGCCCAATCGTCAAATACTCCGTTCTCAATCTCCCTTGCGTAATGATGCCGAACCACAGCCTGAGCAGTCGTCAGCTCATCCTTAGTTGGATGGCCGAATACCGGCTCCATGTCCTCAAGGAACTGGCGCTCGCACTTACCGCATAAATTTGACCAACGGGTTGCCCGCTCCTTACACCCGATAGCTTGGCAACGGATGTTCGCGGCGGTCACGAGGGCATTACGTTCGCCTGCGGCGAGCGTAGAAGGGGTTGTGATTTGATAAACCATTCGCTGTGCCGTTCTTCCTCTTAGGATGTGTACGGGCAGTGGAAGCACAAACGGAGAGGCACCGGCTCCAAGCGCACACCACGAGGCCAGCACCTTTGTAAGTTCGCGAATGTGGTTGCAATGTGACGTTTCCACTACCGTAACGATTACGCTTCCGTAACGATCCCCAACTTCGGATCAGTGGTAAAAAGCCGTGAACAGCAGCCGTGTTAATCGGCCGCCTTGGTCGGAAAATGTTAGGTTGAGTTGGGGACAGCGGTCGTTCTAGGGCGAGCTGCATTGCTCCTCGGAGGTGACCGCGTGGCAGCCGATAACCAAATTGAGTTTCTGCTCGTCGCCCACTTGCGTGGGTTCTCTTTCAACCCACATCGACCCGATGGGCTGACATTCCAAGCCGATTCCCCTCCTGCGAACATCTCGCTGAAGCCGCTGCATCCTGATCAGGACGGTAGCGGCCTGCACCGTGGGCTTGAATGCCGTGCCTACAAGACCAAACAGCTCGATCCCGAGTTCTGGGGATTTGCATCGGATCTGATCCAAGGTCGATTCAGGATGTATCCGGAAGCGTCAATTGGGTTGCCCCTCGTCCGCGACAAAAGGCAGCTCATAGATGCGAGCGGCCAGCTTGCGAAGGGCTTTGAGCCTCCTCTAGAGCTGTACCCCCCAACGCTGCAAAGTGTATGCGATGAAGCTGCCAACGAGCTGCGCTCAACGATAGAGCGGTTTTTCAAACTGATTAGATGGCAGCAGGAGATTGATGGCCCTCACGATGTCTTCGAGCGGGAGCCAGTCCTATACTGGCGGACAGCCCCGGACAGCAAATATCATGTTGTCGGAAGAAGGCAGCGGCAGTGGATCGGGAGAGCGCCAGCTGGGTTGGAGTGGACTGATTCTGACCAACATGACTTCAAGGAACTATGGGCTAACATAGGGGCGACGGAGCCTCTTGGCCACGAACTGCTCAGAGAGGCGCAAGGATCAGTTGGATCGGCTCCTCGAAGTGCATTGCTTCTTGCAGCGAGCGCTCTTGAAGCTGGCGTGAAGACCCATGTCGCAAGGCTAGCACCAGATACGGAGTGGCTCATGATGGAAGCGCCTGCTCCACCCGTGTTCAAGATGCTCCGAGATTACCTACCGCAGCTTCACGCCTCGAAGGGCGTGAGCCTCGACGGATGGAGCAAGCTGCATCCGCTGTTCAAGGAAGCGCAAAAACTGGCGGAGTGCCGCAATAAGCTGACGCATCGTGGCGATATGCCGGACGAGGCTGTCTCCAACATGCGTGGCTTCTTGAGTACGGTAAGCGACCTTCTGTACCTCCTTGACATCGTGGAGGGGAATGAATGGGCTCGGGAAAACATTCAATACCCCACGAGGGTGCTGCTCGGTTGGCCCACAACACGGCGCAGGCGAAGCTATGACGTGCGAGTAACGCACCCCTTGATGTTCTGGGACTGAAGAAGGTTGGAGCTGATGGGCTTTCTATCGCAAGATCAGATAAAGGAGGTTGAGGAAAAATTTGGGACGGTTCTTCCCAAATATAACAACCTGCTGCTCAAGCTACCGGTTACAAGATTCCAGCACGGGAAGGCAGCAGAATATTTTCGTCACGGCTTCGTGCGACGCATGGGGACGCTGGTGCGGTGCATAGACAACGTTTTCACGCTCATTCCGATGGATACAGAGCAGGTGCCCGGCAAGGATGTTTTGCAAGACACCCAGATCAACATTCAATCCTTCTTTGCGAACGTGTACGGCTGCATCGATAACCTCGCGTGGGTTTGGGTGTACGAGAAAGGCCTTGACGGTAAGATACGGCGCAACAGTGTGGGGTTGCGGGCAAAGCATGCAGAAGTGCGATCCACGTTGAGTGCCAGCTTTCAGGACTATCTGGTGAAGCTCGATTCCTGGTTGGAGTACATTATCGAATACCGAGATGCCCTGGCACACCGCATTCCCGTGTACGTACCGCCCGGTGGCGTGCCGGTCAGGCATGTTGATGCCTACAACACTCTAGAGCGCGATATACAAGAGGCCCTATATGTCCGCGGCGACCCGGATGAATATGATCGCTTGTTGCAGGAGCAAAACAAGTTGCTCGTATTCCAACCGCTAATCACGCATTCCATTACCGAAACTACCGCACATTTCGCTTTTCATGTGCAAATGGTCGTGGACTTCATGACGATCGATGAGATGGGCACCAAGATGTTGCACGAACTGGGTCTTAGCAAAGGTTAGATAAGCTCACGTTGTGAACGTTCTGCCAATGTCGGCTGTGAGCTATTCACGAATACTTCCGAATTTGGCAGCGCCGAAAGATTGCAAAAATTCCAAGGCTTCCGTTGCGGCCATGATGCGCGGGCGCCCGTTCACCCAAAGTCGATCAGAAAGCTCCCAAATCCATTCGTAAAATGGAGAGATCACATAAGCCTCGATATTTTCAACGTCGTGAAAGTCGTAATTCTTCCCGACCGGATTTGACCGAATAAATTCCGCAAGGCTGAGCACTTGGCCAACCTTCTTTTCGAGACGCTCTTGTCGGGAGGCGAGAGTTTTAGGGTTGCCTATCTCATAATCGATTGGCCTCTCAACCGAAACACACTCGAATAGGACAAGAGTCGTTTCTATTTTTATAGCGGCGTCCGCCTCACGAACTTCGCCACAATAGGCGTGTAGTTCTCCGCTTTGTGGCTGGAAACCCATTCGCTCTAAGGCATATCGAAATTCGTCCTCAAAGAGTGTTCCTCGTTTGCTCGCATCGTGCTGAACGCGATAGAACAATGTTTGGAGTATTGCCGCTATGGGATGAGCATCGATCAAGGAATGGTATCGGCCAAGTGGCATTGAAAGAAATCGAGGCCCTCCGCTCCAAAGTGAAATTTGGCTTTGGCGCGGTGGGGACAACCGCAAAAACTCGATAGCCAGCCTTATTTCCTCATCCGGCACCTCAACGGGCGATTTTATGGTTCGCATCAATAAGCGTACCAATCCGAATTGATCGTCTTCGGCGATGTGTGCGACTCGATAGCCACGTTGGCAAAGATTGAATGTGTATTGCTTGAGAAGCGACTGCATCCTTTCCTCAGAGAAGCGCGACATACTCTCAAACGGAAAGAGCGCAAGTCTATTAAACGCCAAGATAGTTAGTATGATTGCGGCAAGTCCAAAGCCATGCTTCCGACGCAGCGCATCGGAGAACTCGCCATGAGCCTCAAGATACGGCGTGATGTCGAGTATCGCGGGTAAGAAATTTGAGATTAAGGGTTGTTGAAGATCCAGCCCATAGTGCCGAAAAATGTCATCTGCGGGTGCACGTTCGATATTGTACACTGGTACTATCAAGAGCGGGTCTAAAGATGATTTTTGTTCGAGTTCACTTCTGAACCAAACGCCAATCAGCGAACTCTCCATTCTTGCGTGTTCAGTGCGCTGATCAATGGAGACGATGAGTGCGTCGAAGGCCAAGCTCGTATGATAGCGCCACTCTCCGTCGCTGTTAAATTCCACCTTTGCGCCCTTCCCCAGAGAACGCAACAGTGCGCAGATTTTCCAATACTGATAGGCGAGACCCTCAACGTAGTATAGGCCAACGAAATCTTCGGGCACGAAGTCTCTGATCACCATTTGCGGTGGGATGGCCTCCAGGTAGCGAGCGAGCGACTTCAAGGCGGAGTATGGCTTTGACGAACTGCTCCTCACTGCCTGAGCTAGTATGCCGCCCAGAACCTTCTTGGCATTGAGATGTGTCGAAGGAGAAAGCTCTGTTCCTTCCTCAGCAATACCGTGCTTGCTTATTGCCAGCTCCACGATGTCTCGCACCAGACCTAGCGTCCGGGCATCCCTTTTGTCATCGTGCCCCGAGTGAAGAAAGACACCAATTCGGCGGTATAGATGCAACCAGAACGGCACGGAACGGCGTTCGAGCACCGCCTTCATTTCAGACTCGATTTCGTCAAGTGCGGTTCTTACCGCAGGCCATATGGTTGGCCCGTCAAGAACTTCGTTTTGGGGTACCAACCTCCGCAATATTTCAACGCGGAGCCGCGCTGGCTGGCCAAGCAATGCGCTCTCAATCTCGCCATGGCGTGTGGAATGAAGATAGTCAAATGCAGCTTGATGGTATTGGATTCCAATTTGTGCCGGAGTCAGCTTGGTCTCGGTGATAGAGGTATCAGTCACGCCAAAAGTCCTTGAAGCGGGTCGGCGACAACTCCGTATATCTCACGGTATGCTGAATGTTCCGATGGCCGAGATAGGCTTGCAGCGCCCGCGTATCGTGCCCCTTATTGGCCAGCGCGAATCCGCAAGCATGGCGCAGCATATGCGGGTGTACCTTGAATGGAAGCGCTGCCTCCACCCCCGCTCGTTCCATCATGCGAGCGAACCCCGCCGTGGTGAACGGGCCAGCCCGCTCGCTGGTGAACACGAATGGGGACTTCGGCTCCTGCTCGCGCTGCAATCGGCGCAACGCCCGTAGCTCGTCACCCATGATCGGATGGGTGCTGGGTATGCCTTGCTTGACCCTCCGAACATGCAGGGTGGCGCTGTCGAAGTCGATTTGATCCCACCGCAAGTCCACCAGTTCGCTCACGCGGAGCCCGTGCCGCCACGCGACGAGAATCATCGTGCTGTCCCGGTGGCCCCAGCGGTTGCGCTTCGCCGCCTGGACGAGCTTGTCCACCTCGGTCTCGGTTAGGTGCTCCCGGCTTCGCAGCTCGGCGTTGGGACGGCGCCTTGGCGTGACTGTTCGTTTTTCGGTGGCTGGCGTGACGAGCTTGAGGTGCGATTTGGCCATGGATTCTCGAGCCTCTGACTAAATACTGTTCGTATAATGGTCAAAATACCAACAGTCTGTCAACGGTTGGAGGCTTCGAGGGCTGGGCAGTTGCCCGCAACGCCGTGGTGCTGTCATCCAAGGGGTTGCTGCTTGGAAAGGTGAGATTGTGTTCTTGACTGGCACCCATGGGGGGGAATGCGCCTCGCCCCGATGGGCGCTGAGGTCTCAGATTTTTGCTGGATTTTGGGGTGAGCGAGGATGGATGCCTTGCGCCAGATGTTAGCGCTTAGTTAATGTTGCCGCAGGTTCGCGCCGCTATCTTTGGATGCGCAAACATGGAAGCACATGGCCCCCGATTTGCCCGGCCTCATGGCCGCTCAGAAAGCAATCGCCGGAAAACCCGCGTGGGAGCGGTCGAATGCTGCTTACTTCTGCCTCACAGCAAGCCTTGAGGTGGATGGCGCGACCATCCCCGGATTAGAGCTAAGGGGCGGCGCACGTCAGTCGCTACCTGACCGGGCGGTGAGGATGCAGATACAGCTTCAACCACCTCGCGGCCCTTGCATCCCGCTGGCGAGAGCGGAATGGCGGCCCACCAGCGTTCACACGAACAAGGCGGTTGGGCCTCTTGAATTGCAGATGCTCCGCATCAGCGAGACCCACATCCACGACTTCGATCTGAACTGGCTACCGGAACACGGGCGAATGCGGGAGGGAAGCCTCCCCGTCGCGCGACCGATCCGCCCGGATTTACAATCGTTTGAGGACTTCCTTGTATTCGTGGGCCAAGCGTTTAGAATCTCTAATATGCAGAAGATAGAGAGACCGAGCTGGCAAGAGCCGGGTCTCTTTGGGATTGCCTAAACATGCCGATCCAGATCGACCAGAGGTTCGCTTCCGCTGTTGACGCGGTAGCCCGCGAGCTTGTGTCAACGGAGCATTTCGGCTCGGCCTCGCTGATCAAAACGCCAATAATGTACCCAAGTGGTGCAGGCGCAGTCGTGCAGGTTACTCAACACGGCGAACGCTTCTTTGTCACCGACATGGGCCTTGGTCAGCAGGAAGCTGACATGATCGGAGCATCAGTGCTGTATGCCAACAGCGCCCGACCTCTTGCCGAACACTTTGGCATTCGCTTCGACAATCAGGCTTTCTTTGTCGCAGAGGCCAACCGAGAGCAGCTTGCGGGAGCGATAACCATCGTTGCCAACTGCTCGGCAGAAGCTGCGGCCTTGGCCGCGTTCAAAGCATCCGAGCGCCGGTATGAGGAAGATAGTGATCGGCTATATCGGAGGCTGGCAACCGTATTTCCGAAGGCCGAGATCGTGCGGAATGTCGATTTCGTCGGGTCTTCAACACACAAGTGGCCTGTCGCTACGATGGTTACCCATCGCGACAAGGTGTCGTTGTTCGAGCCTGTGAGTAAACACCACGCGTCAGTTGTGAATGCCGCTGTGAAGTTCAACGACATCGCCCGCCTCGACAACCCGCCGCGTAGGATCGCGGTTGTGAAGAAAAAGGCGGAGATGGGCAACTACCTGAACGTTCTGTCGCAGTCAGCAAGCGTTGTGGAGTACGAAGTACCAGACACAACGCTCCTCCGACTGGCTGAAGCGGCGTGATGGCGTCATTTCAGCGCAGTGTCTGCCGTATCTCCGGTCATTATGCGCGTCCATACAGCGCTCGCCGCTTGCCGCTTGGCTTCTAGGAGTTCACTGGAGCCGTATCCGCTCGCAGCATCGCCAGCGGTGTGACCTTGCAACATATTGGCGATGTCACGGTGGATGTTCGCCTCCCGCAACGCATCCTTGAACGTATGGCGAAGACTATGCGTGGTCTTCACCTCATCGGCCTTGGTGTCGCGCAGCCCGATCTTTGTGAGCCACTTTCCCAAGGCCGCTGATGCACTGCCCGCACCATCATCTCTGCCGTAACGAGGAAAGACCGAGTCGGTCGGCTTGCCGTCGCTGAGCCGGGCGATCCGCCTTCGGAGCGCATCCGCCGATGCGAGGTCCACAATCGGAACCAATCGAACAGACTGCTTGTTCTTTAGGCGCCTGATCGAGTTGTATCTCAGGGTGATGGCGGCTTGAACGCAATCGACATCCTGCACTTCAAGGCCGCAAATCTCGCCAAGTCGGGCGCCTGTGCAGGCCAACAGGCGGACGATGTCTTGAAGCTCATCGTTGATGGTGTGGGTCATCGTTAGCAGCCTGCGCACTTCAGCGTAGGTGAACGAGACGCCTTGGTCATCCTCACCTTCGGGGACAACGATACGCATCGCCCTAAACGGATTGACCCCGGCAAACTCGAACTCGTGAAACCCGAAGTCGAATAGGGTCTTCAAGAACGCAATCTGCTTCTTCACCGAAGCGGGCGCATAGCCAGCGTCTTCGAGATGGCTAAGATATGATCGGGCATCAGCTCGCGTGACAGCGGTGATCTCCTTATCACCGGTCCTTTGGATCAGGTCCGCAACGATGCGTTCACGCTCGCGCTTATAGCGGACCCAATCGCCTCGCTGAAGATCGCGACCTCTCGACCTATCCTCAAGCAGCAGCCGCAAACAGTAGGTCAGCGTTGGTCGGGGCCGCTTCAGGGTGCCTTGAACGATGGCAATCTCGGCAGACACTTGCCGCAGCCTTGCCAGCTCGGTGGGGGAGCCGCCTTCAAGCCGATCCTCAAGCTCCTCGATGTCGTCGATGCCCGCTTGGGCGAGGACCACGTCAACTGCATCAGCTCGGTCGTCAGATGTCCAGTTGCCGACATCTGCTGTCGGCAATCCCCGTGATCGCAACGACCGGAGCGCAGCTTCAAACAGAAGATCGTTGCTGACGCCCGCGCTCGTCTTGGCCTCTGCGAACTGCCGCTCAACGTCCGCGTGGACCTCCGCGTACCGCAACGACAGCGAGGCGCGGTCTCTGGTGCGCAAGCTGATTACCAGCTCAGTCTTGGCAATGAGGTGCCTGATGTTGGCGGGTACACGCCTTCGGTACCGAAAAGCCCCGGTCGGCGTCTCAACTAGGTAAGGGAACAGGGTAGATGCTCTGCGCGTGGATAGGTTTGTGTATACCCGCGTGTATAGAATAGTTGCGAAAACTGCAATAGTTTCAGTAGGACAATGCCTTACCGGCATGAAATGGTGCCCAGGGGCGGAATCGAACCACCGACACTGCGATTTTCAGTCGCATGCTCTACCAACTGAGCTACCTGGGCGTGCTCCAAGAGAGGGGCCAAAGCCCATCGAGCGGGCGGTTTATAGTG
>Ga0214544_1013191_pt1 | contig 10195 bp, 5 predicted proteins | sample CNSS3metaG_FD_160074 | JGI IMG/M metagenome (GOLD analysis project Ga0214544, IMG submission 160074) | Root nodule microbial communities from cowpea collected in UCLA plant growth center, Los Angeles, California, USA - CNSS3 | ecosystem: Host-associated > Plants > Roots > Nodule | place: USA...
ATTTGAGAAATTCCTTCTTCTTGTAATAGTTTTTTTTTTTGTTTTTTTTACTATTTTTTGCTATTTACCATTTAAATAATTGATATTTTATAAAGAAAAATTGCACAAAATTTAAGAAGAAATAGGTTGGTCAATACTCGGATTGGATTGAAGTTCTTAAATTTGACAAAGTCCATCTAATGGTAACACTTTTTTAGAATTCTTACTATTGTTTACTAGTAAAAATTTAAATACTTATATTTTATATATAAATATTCCTCAAAATTTCACAACAAACAGGTTGGAAAATACTCAAATGGGATTGGTTTTCTGAAATTTAACCAATTCCATCTCTTGATAACACTTTTTAGTTTTTTTTACTATTTAAAATTTAAATATTTGATATTTTATGTATAAAATTGCTTAAAATTTCACAAAAAACGGGTTGGCGATACTCAGAGGGGATTGCTATTCTGAAATTTGAAAAATACCATCTTTTGGTAACACTTTTTGAATTTTTTTTACTACTGTTGACCAGTTACAATTTAAATAATTCATATTTTCTACATATAAGTTGTTCAAAATTTCGTAAGAATCCCGTAGGCGATTACTGTATGGGGGTTGGTGTTATGAAATTTGAAAATTTCCTTCTTTTGTAAAACTTTTTTAATTATTTTTACTATTTTTTATTATTTACAATTTAAATAATTAATATTTTATTTGCAAAAATTGCACAAAATTTCACAACAAAGAGGTTGGCTAATACTCAGATGTCTTTGGTGTTCTTAAATTTAACAAATTCCACCTCATGGTAACACTTTTTTAAAGTTTTTTACTATTAAAAATTAAAATAATTGATATTTTATATATAAAAATTGTTCTTATTATCAAGACAAACAGGTTGGCGGATACTCAAATAGGATTGGTGTTCTTCAATTTCACAAATTCCATCTCTTGATAACACTTTGTTATTTTTTTTTACTATTTCTTACTATTTACAATTTAAATAATTGATATTTTATGTATAAAAATTGCTCAAAATTTTACAACAAACAAGTTGGCGGATACTCAGATGAGATTGGTGTCTTGAAATTTGAAAAATTCAATCTCTTGATAACACTTTTTTAATTCTTTTTACTATTTTTTACTAATTACAATTTTAATAATATATATTTTATATATAAAATTGCTCAAAATTTCACAAGAAATAGGTTGTCCGATACATAGAGGGATTGGTGTTCTAAATTTTGAAAAATTCAATCTTTTATTAACACTTTTTCAATTTTTTTTTACTTTTTTTACCATGTAGAATTGAAATAATTCATATTTTGTACATAAAAATTGGTCAAAATTTCACAAGAAACCTATTGGCCAATAGTCAACGGTGATTCTTGTTCTGAAATTTGAAAAATTCCATTTTTTGTAAATTTTTTTTAATTTTTTTTACAATTTTTTGCAATTTGCAATTTAAATGATTCATATTTTCTACATAAAAATTGTTACAAATTTCAGAAGAAATTTGAAAAATTCCTTCTTTTGTAACACTTTTTTAATTTTTTTACTAATTTTATACTATTTACAATTTAAATAATGGATATTTTAAATCACAAATTTTCACAAATTTTCACAAGAAACAAGTTGCCCAATATTCGGATGGGATTGGTGTTCTTAAATTTGACAAATTTCATATCATGGTAAAACTTTTTAAAATTTTTTTACTATTTTTATCATTAAAAATTTAAGTAATTGATATTTTATATATAAAAATTGCTGAAAATTTCACAACAAACAGGTTGGCGGATAGTCATTTGGGATTTGTGTGTTGAAATTTGACAAATTTCATCTCTTGGTAACCCTTTTTTAACTTTTTTTTTACTATTCTTTACTATTTATAATTTAAATAATTGATGTTTTATAAAAAAAAAAATTGCTGGAAATTTCAGAACAAACATTATGGCCGATATTCAGAGGGGATTGATGTTCTAATATTTGAAAAATTCCATCTTCTGGTAAAAAAAAATTAATTTTTTTATTATTTTTTGATATTTACAATTTAAATAATTGATATTATATATAAAAAAATTGCTCAAAATTTCATAAGAAAGAGGTTGGCCGATACTTAGAGGAGATTGTTGTTCTAAAACTTGAAACATTTTGTTTTTTAGTAATACTTTTTTTAATTTTTTGTACTATTTTTTACTATTTACAATTTAAATAATTGATATTTTATATTAAAAATTATACAAAATTTCATAAGAAAGAGTTTGGCGAATACTCGAATGGGATTGGTGTTCATAAATTAGACAAATTCATCTCATGGTAACACTTTTTTAAAGTTTTTTACCATTAAAAATTTAAATTATTGATTTTTTATATTGAAAATTTGCTCTTACTTTCAAGACAAACAGGTTGGCAAATACTTAAATAGGATTGGTGTTCTGAAAATTGAAAAATTTCATTTTTCGGTAAAACTTTTAAATTTTTTTACTATATTTCGGTATTTACAATTTAAATAATTGATATTTTATATATACAAATTGCTCAAAAGTTGGCCAATACTCAAAAGGGATTGGTGTTTTGAAATTTAAAAAATTCCATATATTGGTAAAACGTTTTTAATTTTTCTACTACTTTCTACTATTTGAAATTTAAATAATTGATATTTCATATATAAAAATTGCACAAAATTTCACAAGAGGTTGGCCAATACTGAGATGGGATTGGTGTTCTTAAATATGACGAATTCCATCTCACGGTTACACTTTTTTAAAGTTTTTTAATATTTACATTTTAAATAATTGATATTTAATATATAAAAATTGCTCAAAATTTCACATCAAACAGGTTGGCCGATACTCAGATGGGATTGGTGTTCTGAAATTTTGAAAAATTCTATCTTTTGGTAAAATTGTTTAATTTTTTTACTATTTTTTACTATTTACAATTTAAATAATTAATATTTTTTATACAAAATTGCACAAAATTTAACAAGAAATAGGTTGGCCAATACTCATATGGGATTGGTGTTTTTAAATTTAAAAAATTTCATCTCATGGTAACACTTTTTTAAGGTTTTTTACCATTAAAAATTTAAATAATTAATATTTTATATATAAAAATGGCTCTTAATTTCACGACAAACATATTGGCGGATACTCAGATAGGATTAATGTTCTCAAATTCACAAATTCCTTTTCTTTTTAACACTTTTTTAATTTTTATTTACTATTTTTACTATTTACAATTTAAATAATTAATATATTATATATAAAATTTGCTCCAAATTTCACAACAAACAGGTGCGCCGATACTCAGAGGGGATAGTGTTCTGAAATTTGAAAAGTTCAATCTTTCAGTCAATTTTTTTCAATTTTTTTTTACATTTTTTTACCATTTACAATTTAAATAATTCCTATTTTCTACATAAAAATTGCTCAAAATTTCACTAGAAACTCATTGGCCAATACTCAAAGGGGATTGGTAATATGAAATTTGAAAATTTCATTCTTTTTGTAACACTTTTTTAATTTTTTTACTAATTTTTTACAACTTACAATTTAAATAATTTATATTTTAAATCCAAAAATTGCACAAAATTTCACAACAAACAGGTTGGCGAATACTAAGATAGAATTGGTGTTCTTAAATTTGACAAATTTCATCTCATGGTAACCCTTTTTTAATTTTTTTCCCTATTTTTAACTATTAAAAATTTAAATAATTGATATTCCATATATAAAAATTCCTCAAAATTTCACAACAAATAGATTAGTGGATAGTCAAATTGGATTAGTGTTATGAAATTTGCCAAATTCCATCTCTTGGTAAGTCTTTTTTAACTTTTTTTACTATTCTTTAATATTTACAATTTAAATAATTGATATTTTATTAATTAAAATTGCTGAAAATTCCACAATAAATAGGTTGGCCGAAACTCAGATGGGATTGATGTTCTGAAATTTGAAAAATTCCATCTTTTTGGTAACATTTTTTTAATTGTTTTTACTATTTTTTACTATTTACTATTTACAATTTAAATAATTTATATTTTTTATACAGAAATTGCATAAAATTTCACAAGAAATAGGTTGCCCAATACTCATATGGGATTGGTGTTCTTAAATTTGACAAATTTCATTTCATGATAATACTTTTTTAATTTTTATTTACTATTTTTACTATTTACAATGTAAATAATTAATATTTTACATATACAATTTGCTCAAATTTCACAAAAAACAGGTTAGCCGATACCCATTGGGGATTGGTGTTCTAAAATTTGAAAAGTTCTATCTTTCAGTAAAACTTTTTCAATTTTTTTTTTTACTTTTTGTTATCATTTACAATTTCAATAATTCATATTTTCTACTTAAAAATTGCTCAAAATTTCACAAGAAACCTGTTAGCCAATACTCAACGGGGATTAGTGGTATGAAATTTGAAAAATTCCTTCTTTTTGTAACACTTTTTTAATTTTTTTTACTAATTTTTTACTATTTACAATTTAAATAATTGTTATTTTAAATCCAAAAATTGCTCAAAATTTCATAAGAAACAGGTTGGTCAATACTAGGATGGGATTGGTGTTCTTAAATTTGAAAAATTTCATCTCATGGTAACACTTTTTAAATTTTTTTTCCAATTTTTTACTATTAAAAATTTAAATAATTGATATTTTCCAACAATTTAGCTCAAAGTACATTGTCCTAGAACACAAGAATTAAATGAAAATAAAACTCAAAGAGAAAAGTGATAGACAATGGACTCAAGCAAAGCTAGAAATGCTATAAAAGAGACTTAGATTGGCAAGAATATTGACCCAGAAATAAGCATAATATGAACATGTATATCAATCATAACAACACCAAAAAACTTCAAAATCAACTAAAAAAATGACCCAATAGAGTGAGACAACTGTACATACATCAACAAAACAACCTCATGCTTGCTGTCTAGACCAACCAAAAATTATGCCCAAACAACTGCAACAACCAGCTCAAAATCATGTCCAAACAATCAAAGTTACGTCCCAAAACAACAACAAAACTACGTCAAACGGAAGTCCAAATAGCAGTATATCATTATCACAACAACAACTTCAAAATCCCATAGATGGAGCAGTGACAACAAAGTGCATAATGAACGCCAAACTGATGAACCTCATGTTGCACGAAATGGGAAAGGACAAAGGCTAGATCCCTGATTGAATCACCTCACCACTAACAGGAACAATCAGCAGCTCTAAGAACATGCCAATTTTTTTCCTACACCGCACCAACTCTATTTTTCTCACACAACCACTTTATGCGTTATATTTTGGACCAAAAATTAATCAACCCCTATATAGCTGCTGCATCGCATGGCAAAAAGACTAAAATTGACGGTCGTTTGCTTGGTTGGATTGCCACTACTTCAGTTCCCAAAATAACAATGCACACTGTTTGGAAAAAAAAAGTGTGCTGCTATCAAATTGCAAGGCTCGAGAGTGGATGCTGGACAGTGCTGTTGCAATGTGGAATTTTGGTGGTTGTGCAAGTTTGGGCTGTTGCCATGCCCCACTCAAATTTTCTGCTGCACTAAAATTCTGCCACTAAGAAATTAGATGTTGCTGCCAATTAGCTCCAATTGCACAAAAGAAAGTGGAAAGTTGCCAATGTTTTTCCACCATTTCAACAACATGAATTTTTAGTCTAGAGCTTGTTGCCACCACCTGAATCAACACACTTTGAACTCCAATTCTACGTTGCGCTTCAAGTTGGCTATTATAGCCTACCAATCTAGCCAGCTTCAAAACGATTCTACACCAAATGAGATTGCCAAGTGGTAAGAATTTTAGCGAAGGGTTCAGGCTTCATGTGGCACCAATTCACCAACTCAACATGTCTCTCAAACTTCACGCTAGGCGATAGGCTAGCAGTAAGCTTAGCTACAACGAAGCGCGAAGGATTCGTTCCTCTCCTAGCAAGAGGATGCGCGCCTTCACTTAAAAGAGCTAACACGCTTGAATTTACCAAGGCTTTCTTAGGGGCTCGTTAGCGGGTTGAGCTCAAACCTTAGCCACTTGAGCCGTATGCGGGGGAACTCGCATGTGCGGTTCTTAGGGGGGAGAGCTAGGAGGAATTGTAAGACTCGAGAAATTTAAATAATTAAATAAATCATTATTTAATAAATGCGGGTTGTGGGAGCCTTTATGGCATTTAATGTGGTTTGTTATGACGTGGAAAAGTATTAGTTCAAGTGGTTAAGAGTACATAGTTATGTTGAAAGGACTTAGGTTTGAGTCCTATGTATGCTAATTGTATGCTATTTTAATAAGTGTATTATTTTAATGTTATGTTTGAATTGAGTAGTGATAATGTAATCCCAAAATTATAGGAATTATCACAAAACATGAATTGGTTGAATTGGTCATGCATTGACTTTGTAATTGAGTGGTTATGGGTTCAAACCTTATTAAGAATGAATTTAACTTTCTTTTTGCCAAAATTTCCTTTGGCATGGAGATGAAAAGGTAGAAAACCCTAGCTACTAAGGGAGGCAGCTTAGTGGGCTGGGAGACAACCAATAATGGTCTTTGAATGGTCATTAACACCTAATTCAAAGCCATTTTCGTTTCCCCTATCATTAACAAGCATTAAGGCTTAGTTAAGGGTCTAATTAGAGAGTTTTTGGTGAAGAAAGAGAGGAAAACGTGAAGGGGTAGAAAAAAATGATTTTGACAGTGGAAAAGAGGGTCTAAAGGTGAGTTTTTTGTGGAAATTGATAAGAGCATCAAGTGTACTGGGAGAAGGCCAAGGTTGGACTAGTGGTGGCACAAGAGAAGTCTTAATTCTTCCATATTGAGTAAGGATTAACAAGTAAGAGGAGCTGGTTATACATGTTTAAATTGTTTTCCCAATATATTGCATATTGTATGAGTATAATTGTATGAACCCCAAGCGGCACATCAGTTTTTACCCAAATTCTGGGTTCTACCACGAGTTGCTTGGTGGTGGGTTGAAATCCGCCAGGCGGAGCATAAGGTCTGATGTTGTTTTGTTGTTTTGGTGAATTTTGTGATATATTGATATCCCAGTTCGTCCTTGTTTCATTTGTTTGATTGATTTATGCTATGATGTTGTTCGTATGGTGTTATTGTGGTTAACAATGGGGAAGGGAACATGAAGGGTTCATGTTAAAAAAATTGGTAATCCCTCTAACGAGCAGAATTAGTGATCCTTCGAGATGTGATTGGGAGAGCTTGACTATAGAGATATTGCATTGAGTAATTTGGGTTGTAGTGCTCTAGACAACAAAACCATGAGAAGGGGGAAGAGATCTACACGAGTGTAGAAAACTTAGGTCTTTACCCATAATCTGGTATGCCACCTGGCGACATCTCATTGGCTACCAGGCGATAGCGATGTAACAAGGCTATTTTGGAAAACTAGTTAATCAGCCTTGGGGAGAAACTAACTGTGATTGGTTGCGAATGAATTAGGCATGAAGAGATGATAATAATAGAGGAATAGGGGGTGTGGTTAAATGAAAGCAACTTATTGGTTGTAAGGATGTACTTAGGATGTATTTAAGTCAAATAAGTAATGATTTTAGTGAGGATTAATAATCGGATATAATGAAACAGTGGAAAGATAATAACTAAATGGTATTGGTACAATTTGTGATTTTGGGATTTTGGTAATGTCGATTAGTAACAATTGGCTGAGGTAAGAATATATTGGTTGCTTAATTATAAAGGTCGGGAATGACTGTGATTTAGTGACAACAGAGGTAAGGAAGGCTTTGGTGTGAGCATCATAAACCCTGAATTCGAGGCTAACTATTTGTGTGTTGTGAAGGTTGAAAAGCCTTGGGGATTAAGGTCTTGGCCAAGAATTAACTAGAGTGAATAAGATGCTTGAATTACTTTTATTTTATTTACTTATATTTTATTTTTGTATAAGGTCACCCTTTCTGTTTGTGATTTGCGATGATCGTGTAATTCGTTACACGGGAGCAGATGATGACACAAGTGATGTTGTGGATGCACAGATGACGGAGTGAGGGCTAGCTTCGGGACTAGAGCTAGGGATTTGATCATGTTTTCATTTGTTTTATTTGGAACTTGGAAATTGTAATAACTTTATGACTTAATTTCATTTGAATTTTTAACGCTCTAGATATTAATTTAAATTTTCCCGCGTTTAGGAATAATAATATTGCGACATTTGAATTTCATTTCTATATTTATTTATTTAATTAAGTAATTTTCATTAGGGACAATACATGAACCATTGATAACGTTGTCGTTGATGTGATCAAATTACCACTACTTAACTTTAGCAACTTCAGTATTGCCAAGTGATGAGTTCAAATTTTTGCCCTCATTTAATTTTTAAATTTGGGGATTTAATTGAATTTTCTGTGCTTAAAGATTGATTTAATTAGGATTTGTGATTATTGGATTTATTGAGTAAGTTTGGTAAAAGTGGCGTAAAAATTGATTTTAGTTGCATAAAATATTATTGGATATTCTAACGTTTGTTAATGCAGCTGAAATTTATTTTTGGTCATTAATAGTGTGATTTTGAAATATTTAAAATTAAAAAATAAGTCCAAAATCAAGAAATTCTGGAAAAGAATAAATCAGGAGCTAAATGCACCCCCAGATTTTATTTGCACACTCCTTTTAAAGTGGACCACCAAAAACCTGTTCTGTACCCCCAGTTTTCACTAAGTTGCACCCCTCCTACCACTTAAACTTCACTCACTCAGATGCTGCCATGTGGCAATCCTCAACTTTTAAAATTGGCCAACCAGAACAAGCCACGTGGCAACAATCCTTGCACTAACAAGCTGTCCAATGGAAGGTTGCCACGTCATCGTCTTCATCTCCCAAAACAGAAACCCTAATTTTCCTCAAACCCTAGCCGCCACCATCAACCTCCACGGCAGCCGCCGCCGTTTCTGACCACCATCAACACCACCGCACCTCTTCATTCGCACAGCAGCAGCCACCGCGACGCGCCACCTCCATCACGACCATCTTCTCCGCAGCGCATCCTTCACCTTACACCATCCTTCTCGCCTCCATCGTAGCTCCGTACACTACTGCAGCACCGTTTGCACAGCCACGCCGGAAACGAAATGGCAGCAGTCACCGTGAATGAAACGCAGAAGCGGCGCGGCCACCACCTGCATTAGATCGAAGAAGACAAATCACCACCGCGGTAGCCACCGTAAAACACCATCGCTACAATGCGCAAGCCACCACGCCGGAAAACACTGCTGGACGAACACCTTCAGATTCACGGCCACTGCGAATTCTTCTTCCTCGCGCACAACCATGGTAGCAGCTTCCAGACCAGCAACAACCACCTTCGAAGATCTCGCAGCAGCACCACCGCAACGCACCACGAAACCGCGTCGGAGCAGCCGTGTCGGAGCAACCACCATTCGCCGGAGCAGCCGCCATTGCAGGAGCCACAAGCCTCCATGAAACCCTAAACGCAGCAAACCCTAGTATGGAGAGAGAAAGTGCACTCTGCGCCACGTGTCAGGTTGCTATTGCACAGTCAAACTGGTCAACACTGGTCAACTGGTCAAAGTTAGCAGTCAACTCTGGTCAAAACTGCAAAAATATAAGAGGGGCAGAATTGGAAATTGGACAAGAATTAAGTTGCTAATTAATTAAATAAAAATAAAAGATTTTAGCAACTGACAGATAAAGCCCAAAGTCCAGTTGAAGCCTATATAAAGAGACTTAAGGGAGCAGAAGCGGGGGACAGCTTAGACACTTAGAACTCTCTGGTTTTGGCAGATACCGTCTCCACCACATCTCTCATTCTTTCTTTTATTTTCTTTCCTTCATATCATCATGTATTCCATCAAAGCCATGGAGGGCTAAGCTTTTAGGGTTGATTCCACTGTAATTTCTTAAATGGATTCTGAGGTTAGATGAATTTATATGTTTTGTTATTTTGATTATTGTTGTGGTTTTTGTTTATCTATGTCCTTTGCTTCTTAATCGAATAAAAAATAATGATTTTAAATCTACATGCATGCTAATCATATGAGTTAAAAGGTTTTTAAATTAAATTGAGACTTTCATTTGATTAGAGGTAATTACTTTAACTAAAATTAGTCAAGACTTTACTTTGATTAATTAAGTTTTCTATTTGGTGAAGAAACAAAGGAATAGACATGATTAGGCATAGTAAAATTAATTGAGACTGTA
>Ga0214544_1013194_pt1 | contig 10192 bp, 9 predicted proteins | sample CNSS3metaG_FD_160074 | JGI IMG/M metagenome (GOLD analysis project Ga0214544, IMG submission 160074) | Root nodule microbial communities from cowpea collected in UCLA plant growth center, Los Angeles, California, USA - CNSS3 | ecosystem: Host-associated > Plants > Roots > Nodule | place: USA...
CAAGGGTTGAGGGAATTCAAAGGAGATGTTATTCATGCATGCCAGTATAAATGTGGGGAAAGATTCAAGGGGAAGAAAGTTCTTGTTGTTGGTTGTGGCAACTCTGGCATGGAACTCTCGCTTGACTTGTTTAACCACACTGCTTCTCCTTCCATCGTTGTTCGTAGCCCGGTAACTCCTTCTCTTATAAACTTATTATATCAACGTCTTAAAATATCACCCACTCAAATTGCTTATTTTTACAAGTTGTTCTTTGAATAATTTGGAGGTTGGTGATTAAATGGGGTTGCTTTGATTTTGGTTTGCCAGGTTCATGTGTTGCCTAGAGAAGTGTTTGGGAAGTCGACGTTTGAATTGGCGACTTTGATGCTACAATGGTTGCCACTTTGGGTAGTGGACAAAATTCTATTGGTGCTGGCGTGGTTGGTGTTGGGGAACATGGAGAAGTTTGGGCTGAGAAGACCTTCGGAAGGTCCTTTATCGTGGAAGAACACAAAGGGAAAGACCCCTGTTTTAGACATTGGGACGTTGGAGAAAATTAGATCCGGTAACATAAAAGTTGTTCCTGCGATAAAGAGGTTCGGCAATGGCTGCGTGGAGCTTGTTAATGGTGAAAAACAAGATGTTGATGCAGTGGTGCTTGCGACAGGGTACCGTAGCAACGTCCCTTATTGGCTTCAGGTGAGAATTTGTTTCCACTTAGTGTGAAATGTTTGTTGGGTGTTGTAGGAATAGAAAATGATGTGATTTTGTTAATGTTGTTGTTGTTGTTGCAGGAAGGTGAATTTTTCTCGGAAAATGGTTTCCCAAAGTGTCCATTCCCAAATGGTTGGAAAGGAAATGTTGGACTATATGCTGTTGGGTTTACAAGGAGAGGGCTCTCTGGTGCCTCCTTCGATGCTGTCAAAATCGCTCAAGACATTGCTCATCTTTGGAAACAAGATACTAAGCAACATAAACATCGTACCACTGCTTTTCATAGACGTTGCATTTCTCAGTTCTGAAATAAACTCTCAAGTCACATACAAGCGTGCAAGCAGTGTTTTTTTCTTTTAGTTAGGAATTTGTTGTTTTATAAAAAAACAACATCTTTTGTAAGAATAATACAGGAAGAAAAATATACACAGATAACACAGAAATATAGGTACATAGCCCTCTCCCTCTGCCCAAGTTTTCACCTTGTGGGCTTCTTGAAAAATCTCTGGATGAAGAGGCTTTTTTGATTTTACTATTTTCTTTTTCTTTTCTACGTTCATTCTTCAAGTTAAATGATACAATTTCAATTTTATTTGCAATCTCATTCTCGTCTTCGTTTTCTATCGGTTTTTCCTATTAATATTAAGAGATAATAACACTAGCATAAAACGAATTTTCCTCATCAGATCATCTATTAACAATGTTTAATAAGTCACCGTTAATTATTTAAAGAATTTTGTAATTTTAGCAAAATTTTTAACAACTATCAAGAGAATGATGGTTAAAAGTGAAGCGGCCTAATAAATCAAACCGTCGTTAAAAGTTGCTGGTACGTTCCTCATTTGTATATGAACTCACTTATGATTTTTAGGTTAGAGCCTTATAGGAAACTTGAAAATTTTGTTAAAATGTGGATTAGAAAAAAATGTTGAAATTCCAATCTATCCAGTATTGTAGAAACGTTAATATCTTGGGTTGTAGAACTCCAAATTGACGTGATTCCAAAACGGAGTGAAAGTTCATTTCTAAATCATAATTTTGGAAACATTAATTTTGGACAAGTGGAATGAGTTATAACTATAAGATAAATCTAGGCAGAATGGGTTCTTTTCTGAATTTGGGTGATGAAAGACGAAAAGGTGAATATGAAAAGGTGGAAGGAAAAAATCACTCTTTCCAAGAGAGGCAACACATAAATGATGGGGAAGTCCTTTGATACAGCGATTCTTAAATCACTCAAGAACTTATGAGAATCACTCTCACTAAGATATCAAGATAATTTTTGAACAAAACTCAACTTGTCTTCATTGATAAAATGGTTCAACTTATATATAGAAGGTTTAACTACTGAAATTACAAAAAACCCATAAATTACAATTACATCCCATTTAAGTTATTAATGATCCCACTACTTAATGACTGATTGTAACTAAAATTGTGGTAACCCAAAAGTCACCTAAAAGCATTCAACTATACATCCTCTTGGTCTCTTCTGATGACTAAGTTGCAATTGGACCATTATTACAACTTAAAATAAAATTAAACAAGAGCCCATTAATTACTTAAACCAAAACATAATTTGGTCAGTCAATTTTAGAAAGAATGAGACCATTATTTAAACAAACTAATAACTTTAAAAAAATTGCCTCAAAGTGGTGCGTTAATCCTTCTCCATTTGGGTCATGATGCGATTCATATCAGTTGCACTAGTATAAATAAATTTGTCTTTGATTGTCCTGACAAAACGAAGTGTGTTACTCCTCTTGTGTGGCTGGTTTCATTCCTTGTGTTTCTTCTTCTCCCTTTCGATCTTTCTTCACTCATTGCTCTGCTTACTTCAATCGCTTACTCCTATTAAACTCACAACCTCTGATGCCACTACCCTTCATGAACCTTTGTGGGGCCTCCACGAAAAACTTCGCCTAAATTTCTGTGAACCTCCTCGTGAACCTATGCACCCCACAACCTTTTGCACTCTGCGAAGCTTTGCGCACTCTACGAAGCTCTGCGCACTTTACGAAGCTCTATGCACTCTGCAAAGCTCTTTCGCACCGTGCAAACACCTATACCGACCACACAAATCTCCATATTGTTCTCCTAGCATTAGTGGCCTTATGCAACGTCAAACCTCTAGGAGTGGCCTAACTGAAACCACAGGAATCCTCCGCACTACCCCTCTTTTCTTCCACATTCTACATTACATTTTCTCTGCAGTTTATTATGTTTTCTATGGTCCAAGTTAGCTTCTTTTTACCTATATTATTATTTTTATTTAAATACTATTTGTTATTTGTAAATTAAATAGGTTAAATTTAGTAATTTAAAATATGTTATGAAGAATTGAAAGTATTGGAAACATGTTGGTATTGAGCTTGGAGGTGTTTGACCTCCCAAAAATATTGTTAGACTTTAGGAAAGTTATTTTTTATTTATTATCTTACAATTTTTGTTGGACATATGCATCGAGCGATCCTTAGTTTTCCATTTGAGATTTATTATATTGATTTGTCTAGTACTCCTCCAATTTAAACAACCTAAACTTTATTTAATTTTAGTGGAGGTTGTATTGACAATAATTGTATTGAATCTTGAATTGTCTAGTGAGATAGTTTGGGAAGAGTAATCGCTTTTTATTAGTTGATTAGTACATGATTATAATCCACATTTCATATATTTCACTTAATTTTGGTTCATTGCATTTGTGTTGATCTTTGAGTGCATCTTTGATTGTGGATATCTCGTGTCACCACTTTCGTTACGTGCCACCTAGAGACCAATGCGAAATGCTGCCAAAATTTTGTGAAATATAAGAGATGATGATTAGAGTTTATGTACTATTAACTATAATAAAAGTGAATCTTCTCGAATGAGATAAGGTCATATCTTTGATAAGAAAAAGTGAAATTTACATGCATCGAACAAAATCATAATTTTAATGACTTGCGTACAAAACATATAAATCGCGGTTTGGATTAAATAAAATTTTTAATTGAAAATTTTAGCTGAGCAGGTTGTAAGTAAATGTGTTTCACGAGTGTTAATTTAAAACTTTTAATTCAATATAAACTCTTCTAATTTACTATGCCTTGTGTGACAAAAAATATTCTATTTATTTATTTAATATTATTATTTCCTACAATATACTTATAAAATTTAAAGGCAAAATTATACAATGATATCTAATCATACTTAAAATATTCATATATATATATATATATATATATATATATATATATATATATATATATATATATATATACATGTATATATATATATATATATATACATATATTCACAATATTGTATGTATCTTATATTTACACCGTTTAGTACATCTTATATTTCCTACACTAGAAGTGGAAGAAGTGTTATTTATTTATAGTTTTTCCCTCATATACTGGTTTTCAAATAGGTGGAGGGAAAAAGTTATGGATAAGGTTCACTTGGACTATTGGGGGTAAATAGAAGGTAACTCCGATTTGTCCTTCGATGACAATCGGCGCATTTGTAGTAGAGAGAAAAGTAATAGTAGAGTTTCTTGTTCCCTGAAATGTTACAAAATTATTCACTGCATTTGTTTGCCATGCATTCCCCAGGAAAACAGTCACAATGTCGACGAAGAAGAGATCAGACAGGTTGGGAGCAACCATTTATGATATGGTTATAAAATTTTGTTTTTCACACACAATCATAAAATAGAGAAGTGAGACAAATATCATATAAAAAAAATACAGCATATCATAATAAGATAAAATGAAATGAAAATTCTCCCAAATCCATAAAACTAGATTTTATTATACTTTATAAAGATATTGATTAATTTTGTAGTGACTAGTTAGGATAAATGAGCTCATGGCCAACAAAGTAACTCAAGAACATCTTATCTTGAGTAATACTAACTCGTTTAAATCCCCAAGGTCATACCTCCAACTACAATAATCAAATCTTTATTTATCATAAATTTTATTTCAATATTAAATCATATAATTATATAAATAAATAAATAAATAGGATCAATGAATAATTAAAAAAAATATAAATAAATAAAAAGGACCCGTGCGTAACTGGAGATAAATATAAATAAGTAAATGAGAGTAAATATAAATTGAGTAAATAGGACCAGTGCACAACTGGAGATAAAAATAAATAAATAGGAATGAGAACTAAATATAAATTAGAATGAGGTTAGGGACACCTCACTTATAGATATAAAAATAATTATGAATAGATAAAAATAATTAAACTAAAAATAAAATGATAGATGTCTCCTTCCCTTACCTTAATTATTGTGAAAGATATATATCCCAAAAATTTGTAGTTGCTTTGCGAACGTTTTAGCTTTCTTCTTCTTCTTTTTTTCTTTATTGCCAATTTTAGCAATGAGCATAGAATTGTGGTCAGGGGTTTCTTTTTTCTCCTTTCCTCTTTTTTTTCATTATATATCAATATGTTGGTTTACCCATTATTATAAAAATGTATACAAGTTTATTCGTAATAAATATATATACATATTTACGTATCTTAACTTATATATATTTTATTGTTTATATATATATATATATATATATTTTTTTTTTTTTTTTATTTTATAAAAAATATTTTTTTTTTTTTTATAAAATAATATATATATATATATATATATATATATATATATATATATATATATAATTTTATTTTATCTTTGGATGTTATACCTTGTTGTTGGATTCTCTAGTTGAGCAATGCACCCAGAGCACTTTTAATCGTCATGCTATTGGATATTCTTACTTCTGTTATTGGACCACCTGAACACCTTGGACGTGTTTATACAACTAAATATGTTGTGATGGATTTGATGTTACTTTGGAGCCTCGTTGCAACGTCAATTCCATTCATTTGCTACGTCTAATCAGGAGTACATGTAGGAAATAATGCAATAACTAAAGGATGACTTCAGACAAGAGCTAAAGTAGGAGTTTGACAAATGGCTAGAAAGCTTATTACTCTCGCATCAACTCTCCACTATAATATAACTTGACCTTCCTCTTGTTTTAGAGTTAAAAATAAAAGGGAGTTGTTCAACTGCAACTCAATCGAGGGATGACATTGGCTTTAATAGCCAATGTGAGTTGTACATATTGGTTGATTATGATTCTCTCCCTGATTGGTGGCCCATACGAAATGTTTTGAAAATGCCACCATGTTACATGGTCATCCTCTCCCTTCTCATTTCGTAAAGGTTATGGTGGAGAAGGTATATTCTAGTGATGCTCAATCTTGTATCGACATCGTCTATCCAAACATATTGTTACATATGTTGTATATAATATCTTAACTAATGTCAATGTTTCTTTGTGTGTTGCAACTTCAAATGAATTTGCATGTGAACAAAAGGAAAATAATGTCTAACGAGGATCCAATGATCGCATTGAGGGGTTGCTATAGTCATAGGGACAAGCCCAATAGAGATTCTACTGAATGTCACTATTTTTGACAAAGAGAGTGAGCTTCCATATTATATTATATTATATTATATATATATATATATATATATATATATATATATATATATATATATATATATATATATATATATAAGAATAGTAAACCAAAATTTCGTAGGTCTAGGAAACCATTTCAATCTAAAGAAAGGAAAACACAAACTAGACCACCAACAACAAAAAGCATATTTGCTACAATTGTAGGAAACCAGGTCATACCAGTAAATACTGCAGACTCAAAAGAAAATTAAGCAATCTCAATCTAGAACCAGAATTGGAAGAAAAGATCAACAATCTTCTAGTTGAAACTTTGGAAGAAGAATTTGATCCAGAACTCTGAAGAAAATCTCAATGAAATTCAAGAGGATATGAACAAGAATCATCGTCTGACAATGATAACATTCCAACTGTGAATGTTTTAACAAAAGAGCAAGATCTCTTATTTGAAGTAATTAATTCCATTCTGGATCCCAATGAAAAAAGAACTTATTTGAATAAGTTCAAACAAACCCTAGAACAAACTTCTAGGAAAAACTTACTAGTCACAAATATATATATAAATATATATATATATATATATATATATATATATATATAATTTGATGGAGATTGTATCACACAATCAGGAATTAAATATATTTGTTGTACAAAATGATGTAAAATCAAATCTAAAATCATTTTTATTCGTTATTACCTTATTACATATGTGTGATTAATAATGTATCAAATTTAGGTATTTATATGATTTACATTATTTGTGTTTGGAGAAGTGAAAGTGGGAAACATGTGGATTTGTGAACCCTCAACTCATTATCACAATGGGTAACAAAAAGTTAGAAATACAAATGTGTAACGAGGAAAACAAATTTAATTTGTTTCATACATAGGTGAGTCCATCTTTATTAAATAGCTATATCTCGGTGCATGGATGTTGGGTGTGAAATTTCATGCAGGTTGCAGCAATGAGGAAATATGAAGCATGGAAGTATAACGTATTAGCATTAATGGCTAAGAAAGTGAAAATGTGTCATCTTTTTACAGTCAAAAACTTTGGGTTGGTTGCATCGAAAATTTAAAAGTTACATGCATGAATCGCTTGCACTCAAAGCACCCACGTAAACATTTAGCATTACAAGATAACGTTAGCAAGATGATCATAGCCTTCTGTTTCTGTGTCTCGATTTTCACACATGGAAAGTAAAGGCATCAACCAGTGCAGGTAGTTTCTACATCGTTCCTTCTTCCAAATCTGCATCTTCCAAATACACTATTTCCACTAATCAACCACCCTATCTCCCAACATTACAATAACAAAGGGAAATATTTCACATCTTCAAAAATATTAATCACATGTGACTGTTGTGGAGATAAGACTTAGATATTCCTATGAAAGTATAATTTTAATTTAAAGGGAAAATAATTTTAATTTAGTATTTTCCTTTTTGTAAGCAATCTTATGTATAAGAGTTGGTCAAGTTTATAAAAAATATATATATATATAACTTTGAGGAGCAGTGCGCCACATGCTGAACTGAAAAGATGTAAATGTTATTATAATAAAACAGCATCTTAAGTGTATGCAAAGAACTTGATGATTTTGTTGTAGGAAAAGATCTTTGAGTGATGAGGGGAAGAAGGAGGACACTTGTTTTAAAAGATAATATTTATGGGTATTTGCTTGAATGGCCTGCCACATGCAAAGCCATGGTTGTGGTAGGTGCAATGCTCCTAACATAGTATTTAGGTACGTAACTCACAATTAATTAGGAACATCACTTCAAACTTTCTTCAAAATCTTTACTTTACCATATATCATCAATCCATCATCACTCTGTTCATTATTAATAATCACTTTCTATAGGGGTATTTCTTTATTTTATCTACTTTTAAATTTTAAAATAACATATGTTTTATTACGCATTAAAAAATATTTAATGATAAAAAATACTTTTCTTAAAATTGTATTGAAAATAAAACAATTAAGATGATTTCCTTGACTAAACCACTATCATATATAGAGCGATAAGAGTATTCTTTGCTCCAAAATATCTTCACTTAATAGTTAATTAATTAATATCCTATTAAACTTGTTGTTAGTGAACTCTAACTGTCTTCTTCCTCTTTAATAAGTTTGATTATTGGCAGGCATAGCCTCAGTAAAAATCTTGGTGAATATATCTATATGCAAAATACATAAATAAATTTAAATTACACTAATTCTTAAGCAAATATTTTTCATGTAAAACGTTTGTTTGATAATTGTCTGTGATAAGTATACAAATTTCAGCATTATTAATTAGAAATCATTGTTGATATGACTTTTTTATAAACACTGACAAACTTATTGTACAAACAATCATTATATACATGTTTTTCCTTTATATAAACATCTACCTATTATCTGTTAATAACCATCAATGTTATGTGGGAATTATTTTTAAATTTATGAAGTAACGGATAAGATAAGAAATATTTTCATATTTTGTAATTTTTAAAAATTGTAAAAGTTAAGTTATCTATAACTTTGTTTTTTTTTCTTAAGTTTCATAGAATTTTACAAAATATTGAAGAAAAAAAACTTCACAATATAAACATTTTTTATTGTAATACTTTAGAAGATGGAAGAAAATATTTGGAGAATATAAAAGGGAAAAAATTGAATTTAAAATAGTAAAGAGTAGCCAATGAATGAATATGTTTGTGGTGACTTACAATTAATGGTTGGCAAGAAAAAATCCAGCCAAAATTTATGACCTATATTTTAATACCAATCGTATTTACTAAGATTATGTTTTGTTATATACAAGATAAAATCCAAACACATGCCACAAAACTATTCCAAAGACAAGTCGGTGTACATAGTTTTGTCTCTCTTCATTCCTTCCCAAACCAAAATACAATAATTTCGTTATACTATCAATCATTATATAGTATATAAAATTACACAGCGATTTTCTTAACTAATTATATATATTAAAAAGTTACTAAATTTGACATATTTCTCTTTTATTTTATTTTTTTATCGGCAGACAAAAATAGATTAATAAAACAAGTTTGCATATAAAAATTAGGTGTAGGTATAGGATTCACATAACTATGACCGTGGTGTGGTATTCATAAAATCAATAACTAAACTCTTGTTCATTTATAGTTTTTTTATTGTTTGTATTTTCCTTCTAAAAGTGAAATTGTTTTTTGTGACTAAATTGACTAAACAACCGTAAATCTCAGACCACTCAGTAAGTTTTTCTAGTTTAAGCAAAAACACATTAAATATTGTGTGGTGGCACAAAATTTGATTGTTTTTAATAAATAGGAGATTGTATATTTAGAAAGAGTGCATGGCATTTATCATATTTTAATTCAAAGCATAAATTATTAATTGAAGTGATGATGATGAAGAGAGAGGGATTGAACGTGTGTATGTGTTGTTTTAATGATTGGGTGTAGCTGAGTGCAATATTTAAAAGCCTAAAAACATTTGTTGGTAGCCTTTGTTGTTAATCATGAGTTGAACCTAGCTCTAAATTTTTTATTATGAAGTATCACTATTATTTTCCTAACATACCAAAAGAAATAGCTAAAAATGGAGATTTATATTCCTTAGTTGACCAAGAAAAAACTTGTACCTACCTACCAATCTTGTGTGATGAAAGCAATTGGGAGCAACAAAGTAAGAGCCTGACACTAAATTCATACCTGATTCCAATCATATCATATCTAAGTTTTGATTTGATTTGATGTGGCTTTGCAAATGTTAGCGGAGTTTCGGTAAAGATTAAATCATATCTTTAAAATGTTCTATTCATCTGAAAGAGAGTGATGGAGAAAGAGTGACTAACACAAAAAAGCGTTATAACGTCACTCCTATAACGTCTGTCCAAAAAATGTCCAACGTTAAAAATGACCGGTGGCATTTTTGTAAATTATCGGACTTTTTTAACGTCTGTCTATTCCAGGTCAGACGTAAATTAACGTCTGTCTGTTCCAGATCAGACGTAATTTAACGTCTGCCC
>Ga0214544_1013197_pt1 | contig 10187 bp, 2 predicted proteins | sample CNSS3metaG_FD_160074 | JGI IMG/M metagenome (GOLD analysis project Ga0214544, IMG submission 160074) | Root nodule microbial communities from cowpea collected in UCLA plant growth center, Los Angeles, California, USA - CNSS3 | ecosystem: Host-associated > Plants > Roots > Nodule | place: USA...
AGAATTTCAAGATTTACAAATACAATTGATAAATCTAAATTCTAAGATAAGGAACACAAATGCAAGGCATCCACACACTTGCACAACCACCCAACAGCAGGGCAGACACGCACTTGCAGAGGGCAGAGAAAAAAAACAGAAACAAATTGTTTCAAAACTGTACCAAAACACAACCAAAACAAAAACTACAAATTGGATTGAATACACCTTTTCAAGATTGAGATCTCTTCATCTTGCCAAGTCAACAATGAATGTGTTTTGATAGAAATCTTCAAAAGGACCTTCCAAGATTTGCTCCAAGAAATTATTTTGCACTTCTCTGTCTTTTTTCTGATTTCCCAGTTCTTACCCAAAATATTGCAGAAACTGTTTTTGTATCACAGATGCAAACAGCCACAAACCTAGTCGACTACGTTAGTTGGCTAGTCGATTATCGGGAGGTGCAGAAACTGTTTTTATGTAATAACTACTGCATGCACGACCTTAGTCGACTACATTAGTTGGCTAATCAACTATATTATAACAGTGTCCAAACCTCTATTTCCAGAATATGGGTAGTTAACTATATTAGCAACCTAATCAACTAACATGGCAACAGATTGACAGTTTTTAGGATATCATAGCTGTATCAATTTGACAATGTAAATCTATTTTAGGCATCATCAAAAACATAGCACATCACAGCACATCACAGCACATCACACATACATACATCTAATAGTAATAGTAATTTTTAATTAAATTTTTTTTTATTAAATTATATTTTAAATATTTTGTTATTAAAATGTGTTACTTTCATTTTTACATTTTCATACTTGTTCCACGATAAATCAAACATATATAATGATCATTTTTAATTATTTTTAAAATAAAGTATAATTTGGTTATATTTTTTTTATGATTTAAATATAATTTTTAATCTATCAAATTCATCAAATCACTCACAAATTTCAACAAACTTTACTCTAAATTCGCTCACTTCCATCCTTAATCCCCTTAAAGTGAAGAAGACAAGCTTCACACTCTAATTCACATAAATTCATCCCATCCATATCCCTCTCCCTACAATCAACGATGAGGGAGAGAGAGGAAGGAAGAGGAAAATTCCTCTATTTTTCTATCATGTCTGTTATGCAATGATTTGAGGGTGATAACAAGATTACAATTATGTCCACAATATATTTTTGAGCATAATTAAGAAAACGATGTAAAAATAACAAAAATTTGAAAATTGTTATAAAATAAGGTTTAAAAAGTAATTTTTAGTTATAAATTTTTTTGTTACATTATCATTTAAATATTTTTTATTAAAATATGTTATTTTCATTTATACATTTTTATATTTTTTTCTTCGATAAATCAAAATTATATAATAATAATTTTTAGTTATTTTTAAAATAAAGTACAATTTGGTAATCGTGTTTTTCTTTGATTTTAATATAATTTTTAATCTATCACATCCATCAATCACTCACAAACATAAACAAACTTTACTCTAAATCAACCCACTTTCACCTCTAATCCACTTAAAGTGAACAACACAAAGTTCACACTCTATTCCACTTGAATTCATCATCTCCCCCTCTAATCAACCTTGACGGAGAGAGGGGAAGGAAGAGGGATATTCTTCTGTTTTTAAATCATCTCTATCATGTCTTGGTTTGAGGGCGAAATCAAGATTACAATTATGTACGCAATTTATTTTTTAGCATAATTCTGAAAACGATATATAAATAAAGAAAATTTGAAAATTGTTGTAAAATTATGTTTAAAAAGTAGTTTTTAATTATAAATTTTTTTATTACATTATCATTTAAATATTTTTTTATTAAAATATGTTACTTTCATTTATACATTTTGATATTTTTTCTACGATAAATTAAACTTATATAATAATTATTTTTAATTATTTTTAAATATAATTTTTAATTATATTAAATATAATTAAAAATATAATTTTTCTTTGATTTAAATATAATTTTTAATCTATCACATCCATCAAATCACTCACAAACTTTAACAAACTATAATCTTAATCAACCCACTTTCACCTTTAATCATTTTAAAGTGAACAAGACAAACTTCACACTGTAATCCACTTGATGTCATCCTCTCCCTCTCAATCCAATCAAACTTGACGGAGAAAGAGGGGAAGGAAGAGGGAAATTCTTCTCTTTTTAAATCATCTATGTTAAGTCTTTGTTAGAGGGTGATAGCAAAATTACAATTATGTCCGCAATTTATTTTCCAGCTTAATTATGAAAATCATGTAAAAATATGACTTTTCAAATTATTTTTACAAAAATAAGTAATCACGAAAATTTGAAAATTGTTATAAAAGAAGCTTTAAAAAGTAATTGTTAATTATAAATTTTTTATTACATTATCTTTTAAATATTTTTTTATTAAAGTATGTTATTTTCACTTATACATTTTCATATGTTTTGTATAATAAATCAAATTATATAATGATAATTTTTAATTATTTTTAAAATAAAGTACAATTTGGTAATCTTGTTTTTCTTTAATTTAAATATAATTTTTAATCTATTACATTCATCAAATCACTCACAAACTTTAACAAACTTTACTCTTAATCCACCCACTTTCACCTTTAATCCACTTAAAGTGAATAACACAAACTTGACATTGTAATTCACTTGATGTCATCCTCTCCTTCTCCATCCGATCAACCTTGAGGGAGAGAGAGGGGAAGGAAGAGGGAAATTCTTCTATTTTTAAATCATCTCTCTTTTGTCTTGGTTTGAGGGTGATAGCAAGATTACAATTATGTCCGCAATTTATTTTTCAATTATATTATGAAAATGATGTAAAAATATGACGTTTCAAATTATTTTTACAATAATTAATAACGGAAATTTGAAAATTATAATAAAATAAGATTTAAGAAGTAATTTTTAACGATAAATTTTTTTATTAAATTATGTTTTAAATATTTTTTATTATAATATCTTACTTTCATTTATATATTTTCAAATTTTTTCTTTGATAAAACAAACTTATATAATAATAATTTTTAATTATTTTTACAATAAAGTATAATTTGGTAATCTTGTTTTTGTATGATTTAAATATAATTTTTAATCTATCACATCCATCAAATCACTTCCACACTTTAACAAACTTTACTCTAAATCCACTCACTTTCACTTTTAATCCCCTTAAAGTGAACAAGACAAGCTCCACACTCTAATCCACCTGATGTCATCCTCTCCCTCTCCATCCAATCAACTTTGAGGGAGAGAGGGGAAGGAAGAGGGAGATTCTTCTATTTTTAAATCTTGTCTGTTATGTCTTGGTTTGAAGCTGATATCAAGATTACAAAGATGTCCGCAATTTATTTTTCAGCTTAATTATGAAAATGATGTAAAAATATGACTTTTAAAATTATTTTTACAAAAATAATTAATAACAAAAATTTGAAAATTGTTATAAAGTAAGGTTTAAAAAGTAATTTTTAATTATAAATTTTTTTATTACATTATCTTTCAAATATTTTTTTATTAAAATATGTTACTTTAATTTATACATTTTCATATTTTTTTTGTACGATAAATAAAACTTATATAATGATAACTTTTAATAATTTTTAAAATAAAGTATAATTTGGTAATCTTGTTTTTTTATGATTTAAATATAATTTTTAATCTATCACATCCATGAAATCACTTGCAAACTTCAACAAACTTTACTTTAAATCCACTCACTTTCACCTTTAATTCCCTTAAAGTGAACAACACAAGCTTCACACTTTAATCCACTTGAATTCATCCTATCCCTCTCCCTCCAATCAACGATGAGGGAGAGAGAGGGAAGGAAGAGGGAAATTCCTCTATTTTTCATTCATGTCTGTTATGCAATGGTTTGAGGGTGATATCATGATTACAATTATGTACGCAATTTATTTTTTAGCATAATTCTGAAAACTATATAAAAATAAAGAAAATTTGAATATTGTTGTAAAATTATGTTTAAAAAGTAGTTTTTAATTATAAATTTTTTTATTACATTATCATTTAAATATTTTTTTATTAAAATATGTTACTTTCATTTATACATTTTGATATTTTTTCTACGATAAATTAAACTTATATAATAATTATTTTTAATTATTTTTAAAATAAAGTACAAGTTGGTAAACTTGTTTTTCTTTGATTTAAATATAATTTTTAATCTATCACATCCATCAAATCGCTCACAAACTTTAACAAACTATAATCTTAATCAACCCACTTTCACCTTTAATCATCTTAAAGTGAACAACGCAAACTTCACACTGTAATCCACTTGATGTCATCCTCTCCCTCTCAATCCAATCAACCTTGAGGGAGAGAGAGGGGAAGGAAGAGGGATATTCTTTTATTTTTAAATCAACTTTGTTATGTCTTGGTTTAATGGTGATATCAAGATTACAATTATGTCCGCAATTTATTTTTCAGCTTAATTATGAAAATGATGTAAAAATATGGCTTTTGAAATTATTTTTACAAAAATAATTAATAACGAAAATTTGAAAATTGTTATAAAATAAGGTTTAAAAAGTATTTTTTAATTATAAATTTTTTTATTACGTTATCTTTTAAATAATTTTTTATTAAAATATCTTACTTTCATTTATACATTTTCATATTTTTTCTACAATAAATTAAACTTATATAATGATAATTTTTAATTATTTTTAAAATAAAGTGGAATTTGTAACACACCATTTAATTCAATAAACGAAATTAAAGGAAGTGTCACATAAAGATAATATAGCGGCGCGATCCTGGAGTTTAAAACTTAACTCTTTACAACCCAAGGCACACCACGATGCCCGAAAGGAAACTAGATAAAAAGCTTAGTAGAATATGTAGAAATCAGAAAGACGGACAGGTACATGGGACATAGCCCTAAAGGAAAGCCCATGAAGAACATGAAGCCCAACCCATACAAATTATGCAGCAGAATCGTCTCTCCTCTGTTGACCACGAGTACCTCTCGCATCTGCTCCCATCAATAAATTGATGATCATCGCAAGAGTAGAAGAACATCATACATAGCAATCAAACAAGCAAAGGGTAAGCTAGAGCCAACAAGATTTTTATCATGCAATCAGATATACCTTCACAGTCCAATATACATATATCACCCAAGCATGTTATGACCTTTCAGTCAATACACTAAGACTCGACTCGACTCATCCGGATACATATAACCTGATTGGATTTAGCGGATGCTTGCACTTGTGGTGGATACCTCTGCTCACCCCCGAGTTGCTCACCCTTGAGCTATGTGTTACAAGTGTTACAATGAATCAATTCCTTCACACACAAGGTTAGCCCTTAATGAGTTTCAGGCCTCCTGCTACTTTCACCACAGGAGTCAGTCCGCTCTAAGTGAGACTAACTGACCCCTTAGAGTGTAAGGATGCAATCCTTACCTTGAATCCTTACCAAATTATATAGATGGGGCACCACCGTGGACACCCACTAACAGGGGTCATGGAATTACGTCCCGACCACTGAAGCACGACCCTGAAAATCTCACCTAGAGATTCCAAGGAATTATGCACTGACACAGACCAATCATGCTCAATCAATCAAGAAGGGTTTAACATGCACATACATATATATACATATATCACATACTAGTGCCTCACAACCCACCTCTTTCATATTCCCAATGAATCCATACCAATCCATTATTCTCAAACCATGAATATTGAACTCCATCTCATATCAATGTCATGCCACTTTGTTACCAACCATCTCGATTATATCACAACCAAGATCATATCCAACCCGTCATTTTCAAACCAAGGATCACACAGTTTTTGCATACTTAACTCATTCATGCTCTTAACAAGGTAATGACATTATGCAGTAGATCACTAGTTAATATATAAAACACAACAAACATCGCACCAACTCAAGCATCAGCCTCGCTCAGGCCAGGAACCCTCGCTCAGGCGAAAGGGCTCTTTTGCTCAGGCGGCAGGTCCTCGCTTGGGCGAGACGACCAATAATGAGGGTTGCTGGAACGCGGATTCTCGCTTAGGCAAGCCCCTCCTCGCTTGAGCGAGTTGTCTCCTCGCTTGAGCAAGTTGTCTCCTCGCTCAAAAACAAGGTCCCTCGCCTGGGCTGAAAACTGCAGGGACGAGCCAAAGTTCTTACGTGTTCTCGCTTAGGCGAGCCCCTCTCGCCTGAGCAAGATGCCTCACTCAAACGAGAGCTCTCCCCCTGAGCGAGAGATTGAGTGTGAATCTGTCTTGTTCTGCAAATCTCGTCTGGGCGAGGCAGGCCCGCTTGGGCGAGAACACGCGTTTCTCGCCACTATTTCCCTGTACAATCACATTTCCACACCCAAACAATAATGCCAACCATACCATACATCCATAGTAACATATAAGCTCAAACATCACGAAATACAAGCAAAACAACAGCCACCGCACCAAACAAGAGGGTTCTAGCTTCCCTTGCCTGGAAAATGCCAGCCAAACGACCTTGACACTTAAGCGAATGAGCACGAAAGTTCCCGAAGCAGATTTAAGAGCTGAAAGCCCTAACACAAAAGGGGTACGAGATTACTACAAGGAACCCTAATAGTAATTACAAAGAACTAAACCAGCGAAGAAGAGTATGAGTTGACGAACCACTTACATGAGCAAAAACGAGGTCGAGCTAAACTTGAATCTGATTGAACTTCAAACTCTAGCAGAGCTTTGAGAAAGGAAAAAGAGAGTAGGTAAGTTACTATTTTGCAAGAAAGGCAAAAATGAAAGGGGTTAGGCTGCCTTAGGGGCTTCGGACACCCTATGGGAAAGTATTTAGGCCTAACAGATTAGGTTATGCACCTTTTAAATTTTTAGGGCAAAAAAAGAGGGTTTTACATTCTCCCTAACAACAAAAATTTTTGACCTCGAAAATAAAGACTCACCAGGTAAACCGATGTGGATGTGATTTTCTCATGTACTTCTCTAACTCTCAAGTCTAGTCACCTGTCCTCCGATCCCAGATGACTTTAATAAGACTAACAACTTTTCCTCGGCGTTCCTCAACCTTGCTATCCTCTAAAGCGATGGGTGGTACTTCCATAGTGAGGTCTTCTCTGACTTGTATATCCGCGACTTCCAACACATGAGCCGGGTCAAACACATACTTCCTCAGTTGTGAGACGTGGAATACTGGGTGAAGGTTTGCCAACTAAGGAGGTAAGGTTATCTCGTTAGCCACCTGCCCAATCCTCCTCGTGATCTAACTAAGGAGTCAGTTAGTCTCACTTAGAGCAGACTGACTCCTGTGGTGAGAGTAGCAAGAGGCCTGAAACTCATTAAGGGCTAACCTTGTGTTTGGGGGATTGAAACATTGTAACATGATTGGCTGATGAATATTGTTTGGATTGTGTAATAGTATGTGATTACTTCATAAATTGTTTCTACTCTAGCTCACCCTTTGTTTGTTTGATTGCTTTGTATGTTGTTCTTCCACTTTTGCGATGATCATCAATTTATTGATGGGAGCAGATGTGAGAGGTACTCGAGGTCAACAAGGAAGAGATGATTTCGCTGCTTAGCCTTCTAGGCTGGATTCTACTACTTTGGACTTTCTTTTTGGGGCTATGGCCCAGATACTAGTTTGTCTTTTAATTTCTTTTTTTTATTACTGATGAACATTGTATCTAGTTTAGTTGTGGCATAGTTGTGTGCCTTCGTTATTGTATGAAGTAGTGTTTAAACTCCAAGACTGTGTTTCTGTATTATCCTGTGTGACACTTCCTTTAATCATGATTATAAATTAAATGGGGTGTTACACGATTTGGTAATCTTGTTTTTTTATAATTTAAATCTAATTTTTAATCTACCACATCCATCAAATCATTCACAAACATCAACAAACTTTACTCTAAATCCACTCACTTTCACCGTTAATCCCCTTAAAGTGAACAAGACAAGTTTCACACTCTAATCCACCTGAATTCATCCTATCCCTCTCCCTCCAATCAACGATGAGGAAGAGAGAGGGAAGGAAAAGGGAAATTCCTCTATTTTTCAATCATCTCTGTAATGCAATTATTTGAGGGTGATATCAAGATTACAATTATGTCCGCAATTTATTTTTTAGCATAATTATGAAAACGATGCAAAAATAACAAAAATTTAAAAATTGTTATAAAATAATTTTTATAAAATAATTTTTAATTATAAATTTTTTATTACATTATCTTTTAAATATGTTTTTATTAAAATATGTTACTTTCATTTATACATTTTCATATTTTTTCTACAATAAATCAAACTTATATAATTATAATTTTTAATTATTTTTAAAATAAAGTATAATTTGGTAATCTTGTTTTTCTTTGATTTAAATATAATTTTTAATCTATTACATCCATCAAATCACTCACAAACTTTAACAAACTGTACTCTTAATCCACCAACTTTCGCCTTTAATCCACTTAAAGTGAACAACACAAACTTCACACTATAATCCACTTGATGTCATCCTTTCCCTCTCCATCCGATCAACCTTGATGGAGAGAGAGGGGAAGGAAGAGGGAAATTCTTTTATTTTTAAATCATCTCTGTTATGTCTTGGTTTGAGGGTGATATCAACATTACAATTATGTCCGCAATTTATTTTTTAGCTTAATTATGGAAATGATGTAAAAATATGACTTTTCAAATTATTTTTACAAAAATAATTAAAAACGAAAATTTGAAAATTGTTATAAAATAAGCTTTAAAAAGTAATTTTTAATTATAAATTTTTTTATTACATTATCTTTTAAATATTTTTTTTATTAAAATATGTTACTTTCATTTATACATTTTCATATTTTTTCTATGATAAATCAAACTGATATAATGATAATTTTTAATTATTATTAAAATAAAGTACAATTTGGTAATCTTGTTCTTTTATGATTGAAATATAATTTTTAAGCTATGACATCCATTAAATCTGATGAAGGATTATCTTGTTTCTTTTTAAGATTATTGAATATGGTGTGAGTTGATTAAGAAAAGTAAGTGAAATCCCCACTGGACATTAAGATAGCATGCTATCTAGATGTGAAGGTTCCTTTCACAAAGCTCAGGAGAAGAAGATGATGGATTGATTCAAACAAAAAGGAAATGAAAAGCACATAAACCATAGAAAACCAAGAACAATTAAAGGAAGAAGAAAACATAAAATGGAAAGGAAAGAAATGGTAAAAAATGTGAGAAGCACGCCCTTACAAGGCTAGGCTAGAAGCCATGGCAACCTTGAAGATGAGTGGATGTGTGCCGCCACTTGCTATGCAAGATAAGGCTTAAAAGTATTCACTCCCTAGGGAGGAAACTCTCACAAATGGTTGAGACACAAGAGTGTTTTTACTTTAAAATGTTCAACCCTTTTACATGTCTAGGAGCACCCCTTATATAGAAGAGTTTAGGGGCCTCTAAGCAAATAAAAGATACCTAAGGATGTCTCTACAAAAACCTAACCCTAGCTTCTAGAAACTAGGTCAAATAAGGTTACAAAAATGAGAGATAAAAGAGCTAACTATGGTGTGTGCAAGGCTAATTTCGTTCTAGCACAAAAAGGAGACAAAGAATATGTCTCATATGTCTCCAAAAAGTGGGCAAAGTGTGCAAAAAACAAAGGAGACCAAAGGTACATAGGTACACTTGTTTTATGCCTTTTACTTAATGCTTTATGCCTTTGCTTTGCTCTCTCCTCCACATCATTTATGCTCTCCAATCACCATGCACCACTGATGAAGGATTATGATGTTTTCTTTTAAGATTATTGAATATGGTGGGAGTTGATTAAGAAAGCTAAGTGAAATCCACACTGGACATTAAGATAGCATGCTATCTAGATGTGAAGGTTCCTTTCACAAAGCTCAAGAGAAGAAGTTGATGGATTGATTTAAAACAAAAAGGAAATGGAAGGCACATAAACCATAGAAAACCAAGAACAATTAAAGGAAGAAGAAAACATAAAATGGATAGGAAAGAAATGGTAAAATGTGAGAAGCACGCCACTACAAGGCTAGGCTAGAAGCCATGGTGATGTAGGATTATCTTGTTCCTTTTAGAAGATTAATGAATATGGTGATGATTGATTAAGAAAACCAAGGAAATCCCCACTAGACATTAAGATAGCAAGCTATCTAGATGTGAAGGTTCCTTTCCA
>Ga0214544_1013199_pt1 | contig 10183 bp, 3 predicted proteins | sample CNSS3metaG_FD_160074 | JGI IMG/M metagenome (GOLD analysis project Ga0214544, IMG submission 160074) | Root nodule microbial communities from cowpea collected in UCLA plant growth center, Los Angeles, California, USA - CNSS3 | ecosystem: Host-associated > Plants > Roots > Nodule | place: USA...
ATATATTTTTATATATATATATATATATATATATATATATATATATATATGTTGATAAATAAATATCACTTCATTATTTAATTGTAGTTATTATATTTAAAAATGGATAAATGCATAACTTTACCTAATCTAAATTCATTTTAAGTTACAAATTTAAATTAGTTTATTTCAATTTAAATTGCCACTTTTCTTTTTTTCAATTTGATTCAACCCGTTTTAGATACTACGAATATAGATCCATTGAATCGGCCTTTACCAAATGTATACTTTATATTACAAGTGTTCATTTGATATAAATTATACCTAAAGTGTGTATAAATTAAATTTTTTTTTAATTATTTTATTTCCATTTAAATTGCTTTTTTTTTTTAAATTTGATTCAACTGATTTTAAGTATATTATATTAGAAGGTGTTCATCAAATAATTCTTTTAGGTGTTCATCTAATAATTGTTTTTAGAAGAGAGATTGATAAAATTCACCACCAACTCCTCATGAACAAACATATTTTCACCTTCACCTAAATACCTTATAGTTTAACTTTATCGTCAACACATCTCCTACTTCTAATTAATTAAAGAAAAAATAATTATAATTATCATATCACGTTAGATAAAAATCAAACAACAAAATGCTTAAATAAAAATAAAAAATGTTTTAATTATTTAATAAAATAAAAACATTTAATAAAGACTCGTTTGAAAATATTCGACTTTACATAACTTATTTAAACATGTAATATAATAATACTGTAAAAACTTCCTTATACCGTGAGTAAATATATTATTTACTCAAATTTTTTTAATTTTTCTGTTTGTTGGCGTTCTATACTTAAATTTAATATTTTATATATAATAATAAAAAACTGTAGCTGCCAAATTTGGTTCCATGCATTGGAAATGTGTTTGAATGGGCGTGACCGTTCGTCAAAGCCGTTTTTAACATTCCACAGATCGACCTTGCTTTTAATTTTGACTAATTCTTTTCTTTCATTTGAACGTGAAGAATGAGTTCAAACTAATTCAATTTATCTTATATTTTCTTCACACATTTCTAATCTCAAATTTTTTTAATAAATTCAAACTACATCTTATCAAAGTTGGGGTTAAGTAGTAAACTAATAATTTTGAAATTAAAATTACACATAATGAAATAGATTTAAAATTTTAATTCTCCTTCTAGCATCTCTATACTGTGATCTAACATTGATACTCTAACTTGGACCATGCCATTGTAACTAATTTTTAGGCATACCTATTTTCTTTCAATTATATTCCCTAAACCCTAAAAAAACTAAAACAAATAATAATATTAAAGATTTGGGTGATGGAATGAGTAACTAATTTTATCTTTTATCTTTTTAAATGTGTTATCGATAAAAAAAATATTGTCAGTTTCATTTAAAATTAATCTCCATAAGAAATAATTAATTATTGTTTCTATATAAAATATAAATACATAATTCAAACTCGACCCATATTTTAAGAAAATTGATTTATATTATTTTAGAGTTTTTTTTAACGGAAAGAACTTTATGGCAAAAAGAAATTTACTTATAAAAAGGGTAAAATGTGAAAAAGTATTTTTTGTATAACAAAAAAAAAAAAAAAAAAAAAAAAACTGTTTCGTTATTTACACAATGCGGCATTTCCAACGAAGTGCGTGCACCAGCATAGTCAAACTTTGAAATTTGATTTGATTTGATTTAATTAATTAATTAATTAAATGAAAATAATAAAACATGATTCCAACTAGACCCGTGAAGGAAGCTTGATCTTTGACTCAAACCACGTGAGAGTTGTGAACTTTTATTCCATTTTTTTGGTAGAGGAAATTGTGAATTCCAATTGTTGAATAAGAAAATATTAATTATAACTTTTCTCTCTTCTAGATTTTGTTCTTAATTTTGGCCCTTCTTCTATTATTTTAATCCCGTATTTTGGAAAATCTTATGATTTTTGTTTAAATTTAAATTTTGCAAGTGTGTATTTCTAAATTGTATGTTTTAATTAATTGAAGTATTTGTTTTTTGTTTTTTAAATGAATATGTTAGATCCAAGACCTATTAAACAAAAATAAATAAATGTAGATGAAATTAGAATTGAATTAAAATGTTATTTTATAAAAAAAAAATGCAGACACAAAAATCATAAAAAAATGAAAGAGATATATAGTGGATTAATAATTTAAGGGGACTAAAAAATTATAATTTAACAAAGAAAAAAACTGAGTTTGGAATAAGTTTTAATGCCATTTTAACCTCAAATTATTCAAAGAGAAATTATGTGTTCATCTTTAGAATGAATAGATCAATCGTCAAATCTACAGTATTATTTATTTGGAGAAAAATATTTTGGAATTCAAATTTTTTTTTAAGATTTTATCTTTAAAAATTATCTCTGAAGATTAAAAATGAAAGATATAATTAGATTATTTTTAACCTCAACTATTAAACGATGGACTATTGAAACTTAATAAAAAATTCTAATTATTTAATAAAATATATTTACTAAACTTTAAGTGTTACTTTTATATTGAGCGTTTTATTGAATATTTTTACATAAACAGATTGAGGAAAGTTATAAAATCATTATATAATATAATTAGTTTATACTAATTTAATCTGATGAAGTTCTAAATCAAATTCAACATTATTTTTCTATCTGAAAGGTCAGACTAATTGGATTGATTCAGTGTACCTATGATTGTGTTTACCATAGAAGCCATCAACCAATTTGCTTCATAGTTTTTTCATTTTTATGCAATTTGTGTTAAAAATCATCAACTTCATAAACTAACTAGTCAATTGTTTTGTTTAGCACATTTCATTTTTTTTTAAAGCATGATTAATTCGTCATCGAAGTGTCTAAAGCGAAACATGACCAATAAACAAGTAAAGCTATGATAGATTGACCTATTTTTGTCATCTTTAATTATTAGTTGTTAAGGTAAAATATACTTTAATCTCTTATTATTTTATTAATTTATATTAATTCGTCTAACCTAACGAGATGAAGATGGAATCAAGTGTATTAATGAATTGAATCATTTGACTCACCTTATCATCTTTTATAAGTTAGGAGTTCGTGGAATTTGTTTGAAATTGAAATTTTAAGTAAGTACTTCCAAAATGGTTTAAAGTTTCTAAAATTTTGGATTTGAAGATTATATAATGTTTTTTACGTGGCATACTTTTGGTTTTTTTATGAGATAATACTCCAACACATGTAAATGATGTAAATTTTGGTTGAATAAAAACTTTCACGTAAAAATTTCATTTTTTTTTAATCTAGACACACTAACGTTAAAAGTGGATAAAAATAAATGAAGAAATATCCAAAATTTATATCAGAACATGTTTATCTATATAACTTTATGTTGAACTTGACTAAATCTAGTATAAATTTACATCAGTTAGTGCATGATCCAACATAAATTGTGAACATTAATAAAAGAAAAAGAAAATATTTGCTTTGGGTTTGAAACCAAAACTTAAAATAAAGAAAAATCTCAACACAATATAACTTTAAATTATTTTAATAAAAATTGTCTGATATAACCTATAAATAAGTTAAACATAAATCTCAATTATTCTACATATGTTAGAGGAGGGAGGTTGTTCATTATTTTCTTATTTGAATGATGTTCTATTGCGATAATGTAAATTCATCATTGAAGACCTTTAACATTTAACTTACATTAGTATGCAATAATCATAAAATTAAAATACAGTTTACTCAATGTTAAAATGTGTTATCTCTGCCTAGGCATCAATAATACTTATAAATGATGATTATCATTTAATAAATTATGTAATATGTAAGGTCCAGTTTTCTGTCCTAAAGTTTTAAGGGTTGCTTTTAAGCTATTGGGCCTAAGGGTTGGTCCAAAGGATAAAACTACCCCAAAGTCTGCCCTAATTCACTCATTCTACACTTTCAGAATTTGCTACTTTGGTGCTTAGAGCCACAGTCGTCACTCCGTTAGGGTTTAGTGTCACCTTGGTCAAGCGAGTTCGAACCAGTGTTTTCCTTTTCACCTCCTTAAGTCGTCCCTGAGGTAGCATCGGAGCTGCTGTGCTAAATCAGTTAGTCTAGGAGTCTTCTGCTAAACCCTTCCAGGTAAGGAAAGATAGAATCCTCTGTTTGTGTGATGCGACTTCTTGATAGTGCGTTTGTATCGTGATTGGTTGAATTTGCATGTTGTTGTGAACGTATGAGATGTCTGGAAATATTGTTGAGTATGACAATATAGCTGATGCAGGATGAACAGTGGCGTGACCTGTTATTCTCGCCCAAGCGGCCCGGTCTCGCCTAGGCGAGACTTGTAGAGAACAAACCCCAGCTCGCGCTCGAGCTCTTGTTCAGACGAAGGGTATTAGTTTTGAGCGAGGTGCTATCTCGCTCAAGCGAAAGACGCTCGCCTAAGCGAGCTCGCGTGGGAGCTCGAGGTTTGTTGCTGCAGTTGCAGCTCAGGCGAAGGACCTCACCTTTAGGCAAGGATTGGGCTCGCTTAGGCGAGGGAGGGCTCTCCTAAGCGAGTGCGCGAGAAACCTTCCATTGCCTCTATCGCGATCTCGCCTAAGCGAGGGCTTGTCGCTTGAGCGAGGGAACCCCTATCGCCTGAGCGAGGGCTTCTAGCCTGAGCGAGATGAGATGTAAGCCTTGTTATTTTCTTCTTTTGAGTGTTATGAATTGTTTGGTTGATTTATTGATGTGTTTTAAGTATGAAGTATGAGAAATGGCATGGGATATATGGGGTATGGGTTGAATTGATTTATTGATGTGGCCTTAGCATATAAAGTGAATGAGAGGGATGTTATTGAAATGGCAATGGCATTGGTATGAGATGAGGCTCTATACTCATGAGATTGGTGAAAAAGGAGGTATAATCCAACATGGAATACGAATGAGAATTTGGTTACAGATGTTGACCCAAGGTTTGAATGCATGATTAATGTTAGTTGGTTGTATGAATATATTTGGTATGAGTCAGTGCGTAATTCCTTGGAGTTTCTAGGTGAGACTTCAAGGTCGTGCTTCAGTGGTCGGGACATAATTTCATGGCCCCTATTAATGGGTATCCATGGTGGTGCCCCATCTATAGAACTTGGTAAGGATTTAAGGTAAGGATTGCATCCTGACACTTTAAGGAGTCAGTTAGTCTCACTTAGAGCGGACTGACTCCTGTGATGAGAGTAGCAGGAGGCCTGAAACTCATTAAGGGCTAACCTTGTGTGTGAGGGAATTGATTCATTGTAACAATTGTAACACATAGCTCGGCGATGAGCAGCTTGGGGGTGAGCAGAGGTATCCACCACAAGTGCAAGCATCCGCTGAATCCGACCAGGTTATATGTATCCGGATGAGTCGAGTCGAGTCTTAGTGTATTGGATTGAAAGGTCATAACATGCTTGGATGATGTATGTATATTTGATTGTGAGGGCATATCTGATTACATGATAACACTGTTTTGGCTTTAGCTTACCCTTCTGTTGTTTGTTGTGTGTGATGCTGTGTGGTTCTCTCTTTTGTGATGAACATCAACTTGTTGATGTGAGCAGATGCGAGGAACACCCGTGGCCAACAGGGCGATGGTTCCGCTGCGTAGTTGACTGGACTTGGGCTATTCTTCTTATGTCTTTTGCTAGGGCTATGGCCCATGTATTACTTTGTTTTGTGTTGTGCTACTAGTTACTTTAAACCTCGTACCTTGTCTTGTTTGGCATCGTGGTGTGCCCTAGGATTATTCTTTTTACTTTGGTTATTGTTGGGGGAGTGAGTCCCTACTCCGTACCTTTGCTTGTATTATTGTACTGTGTGACGTGTCATTTAAGTAAGTTGATTTATTAAATGGGACGTTACATAATAGCCATATTCGAAAAAATCAACTTACTTATTACACTAGAATAATAAAGAAGTGAAGCAAATTAATTTGATGTAACTTGGACATAAAATAATTATTCAATGTATTAAAAAATGTATAACTGTATGGTATATGAATTATAGTGACATTGTTATTCCTTTTACTTGAAACATTTGGTCAGTTACAACTCTAACTAAAGTGAAGACACATGTTAGTCATAAATCTAATAAAAAATATAAAATTTATCCTTTTAATAAGTTTTTCATTTTCTGGTTGAGTTTTATGTGAAGTTAACAAAATTATACTATAATATAATCCTCAGATATAATTACAATGAATGAGACCTACAATGACAAACAATTAGTTGAATAATTACCATAATTTTAAAAATACACAATCATTAAAAATAGCCATTTAATGTATAGAGCCAATTAAATATTTATTTGGGAGTCACTCATCTATGTTTGCAAACATGATTGGATTTGGACCTTGGTATTTCCAATGTTCTGCAATGATTAAGGCTCAACTAATCCATATATTTCGGATTTTCCTTGCTCCAAACTCAATTTGTCTATGTAACTATCATAATAAATCATAAGTTAAATGAAATCATCTATATATGATAAATATATAACATGTAGTACAACTTACATGGCTCATAGTTTAATTGTAGGTTTAAAATAACTTTCTTAGCTAAGAAGGGGGACTGAATTGGTTGAGTACTTAAAAATATGCTCAATTAAAACTTGTTAAAACCTTTCTGTTTAAATTCAATTAACCAACAAATAAGATGTTTATTGATGCAAGACCACACATTTGAGTTGATTGAAAAACAAAAACAATAGATTAATTTGTTCATAAAGTATTATTCAACATATTGAAATATGAAATCAGTATACTGATATTCTGCAGAAAAATGCAAATCATCAAACTCACTCAAAGAGCATGCATTATCATATAAGATTGATTTCAATTGATATATCAAATTTAGTTGCACCACCAGATTACATTTAAACACACGAAAACCTTGCAAAGATTGATTAAACAAGATTTCTTTAAGATAAAATGAAGAACAAAGTAAGGGAGAGAGAATCACACAATGGTTTTTATACTGGTTCACTCAAATCTGAGCTACATCTAGTTTATTAACAATGCACTATATCAAAAGAATTACACAATCTCACAAAGATTACACTTCTGAATTAAACAAAAACACCAAGATTCTTGAATCCCACAAGAGTCTCAAACCCAGCACAATAAGATCCCACTCGTAGGCCTGGAATCAAACTAGGAAACACCTGGAAGAAAAGTAACAACCAATCTGTTAATTTTACTTAACATAAGTGAAATTAACCAATTTCATAGCAATTCAACTTACTGAATACGTTCATACCAAAACTACATGCAACAAGTTTTTTAACTTGTTAAAATCCATTTTAACAGATTGAAAAGATAGACAAAATACAAAGGACATCTACACTATGTCATATAGTGTACGATTGAGTCCAATCTTCTAGCTTTGTGATCTTCATGTCAATTTCAAATCCAATACACTCCAAGCTTGATCAACAACAAATCACTTTAAATCTTCATTAAGTCTTCATCAATCACACATGATCTCATGCATTAGCTTCATCAAATCCATGCACCAAGGTCACTTGTGCTAACAATAATGACCAAAATGTTTAACATGGTAAATGCTAGATAATCTAACCTGGTGACCTTCATCTGACTGTCTAACCAAACGAGTGTCATCAGAAGGTCTAATATGTTAATTTTTACTAGATAATTTGATGGATCATCAATGTGTTCAATTTTAATGACAAGTGATTATATGTTTGAATTCATATATACTCTATGACCATTCTAATAACATGTTTCTTGTACAGTTAAGAAAAAAATGAAGTCACATAGGATTTAGTACAATGATAGATCGTTTGAGGAATCTTTAGATGCGCCAATAGTTTATTTGATTTTTTATTTGAATTGAATAATTTTATCAAGAAAGTGTGTGCAATTTGACTATGAAAAGAAACAATTATGATAAGTTGTAATTTGTAATCCAAAGAGGCAAAAAAAAAACACTTTTAAATATTATATCATAACTTTCCATATAAAACTTCTTATGCCAAAATGATGAAATATATGATAACACATTTTATACACACTTTTAAAGACTTTCCAAATTCTTTATTTTTAGTTTTTAGCTCATTTATATATTTTTAGTAATAAATTAGGTTTTTGTGACGTTTTTTTTTTCATTTTTTAGATCATCTGACCTTCAATTATTGTTTTAGTCATAATTTTCTTTATAGATTCATCAATGATTTTAGAAGTTGAAACAAATTTGTTGAAAAATGATAAATAGAATCTATGGATTTGACATTTCCTTGTATTGGCTCATCTATTGTAATTGCCTTCAAGGACTAGGTCCAAATTAGCTTCACACTTTAGAGACTATATAAAACATTTAATGTGCTATAAACTCTAAACAAAAATCATCTGAAAAGTTACCCAGAATTTTAGTTTTTCCTTTTCTCTCTTTCCTTTTTTTTCTTGTTTTAGTTTTTGTCTTTTCATATTCCTTTGTTGTACTCTTTTCTCTTCTCTGTCACATTTTGTCTTCTCCAATAATGGAAAACCACTTATTTGAGAATTAACTCATAGTAGCATAATCAAATAAAAATTTGAAGATTTTTGATTCATTTTGTTCTTAAATTTGTGGTTGATTTGTTTTATTTTCAATAATATTACTTTTTTTTTTGCGTTTAATTTTCTGCTTTTGCATGTAATTTTCTACCCTAGACTTTATATTAAACTTTCCTATTTTCTCTTTTATAATTCTTTTTCTTATTTTTCATATGGAAAGGTAAAACTTTTCTACACTGATTATTTAGTGATTTTACATTTAATTTTGAGGTTTTATGTAATTCAAGCTTTTCATTTTTGGTAACAGATAGATTTTAATAATAATATATAAAAACATTTCAAAATATTAACAAATAAAACTGCATTCAAGAATTTAGTTATTTACATTAATGAACTATTTAGAAAAGTATGTATACTTTCAAGAAAATATTATAGCCAGAATTATATTTATAGAAAAATAATAGCAAAATTAAATAATTTATGTGAAATTATTTTTATTTTAATAAAAATAATAAAAAATTACAATTGTATATTTAATAATTTTTACTTCTATAAATGTTAAATACGTTATATACAATACTATTTAAAGAAATTGATTATCAATTGAAAGTCATAAAACATTTAACTTATTTTGTATTTTTTGTTTAGTAATACTTTAAAAATATATGAATTTCTTTACAAACAAACATCGAAAAAAATGGTAAATGTAATGAATAAAATATCTTTAAAAACGCGTCATAAAAGTATAGAAAATCAGTTAATAAAAAATCTTCCAAAAAGTAATAAGAAAATATAAATATACAGTAAAGTGTAAGAAGGTAATAAAATAATAAAACATGACATGAAGTATTTGACAGAATTTGAATTCAAATCCAATGCAAAAAAGTTAATCATAAGTTTGTCTCTCAGTTTTTATACAAACTTCTTTTTCATTATTTCTTCCAAGTAGAAGCTTTTTGTTTCTTTACAAAATTATTATGCCCAGAGAGTATTTGACTCTAATTTCTACTTGTAATCAAAGATAGATAACGAAAATGGGTTTCTGAAAGCATCATTGAACAGATAAGGGTCCTAGTTATTGGTTGGCCTGGACTCTAACAACCTCACACAAAACAAAGACAAGGTTTTTGCGTAAAAACATCTTCGATTCACTCACTCACTGTTCACATGATTTCTTCTTCCTTGAACTCTTGCAACATCCTCGTTTTCAATGGAAATAAATTCTTTAACACTCCCCTCTTCTCGTATGTCCATTCTGCTGAAGGACTCTCCCAGTGGCGCTCCTCAACAACACAACAAGGTTTTCCACTTTTTATCACTTCTTTAAGAATTCTTTGTTTATTTGATCCAAACATGCTCTTAGAGTGCCCATATTTAGTATAAGCCCATATGCTTTTTGTCTTGAATTTGATCTTTGATTTTTCCTGCGGGCTGTTTCAATAGGGACCAAATTCATCTGTGTCAACTGCTCTTTGAATTTGAGTTTAATTTTTAAGAATCCCCACTCTTGAAAACGCAATGGGTATTTGTTTAGGAAATTACTGTGAAAATTAACAAATGTATTGTACATATCTGCTTCTGATATTAAAAAAACAATCTTTATATGAGCTATTTACTCTTGAATTTATGAAATCTTTTCAGTTTTTTTTTTTTTTTTTTTATATGCTCAA
>Ga0214544_1013202_pt1 | contig 10181 bp, 2 predicted proteins | sample CNSS3metaG_FD_160074 | JGI IMG/M metagenome (GOLD analysis project Ga0214544, IMG submission 160074) | Root nodule microbial communities from cowpea collected in UCLA plant growth center, Los Angeles, California, USA - CNSS3 | ecosystem: Host-associated > Plants > Roots > Nodule | place: USA...
GCTCTGAAGTATGTAATGCTGCATGTGATGCATATAAATGAATATGTATACTTTATAATATAAAAGTGCTTGCTTTTTCTTTTGTGTTGATTGTTTTACTATTATATATTTTGCATGAATTTTAGTACCTGTTTGATTACAACCTATGCACACGTATCGATTTTGAAATCTGGCACGTCAATATATTTATTTTAAAAATAGTAAGATAGGATATATGCAGTGGCACGTCTTCAACCAATATGTTGGAGGTGTTTAAATTTTGGTTAAATTATTTTTTTGATTTATTTTTTGTCTAAAAATATCAAGTTGGTCTTCTAATATTTTTTAGTTTCAATTTGATTCTGACTTTTTAAAAATTGATGCAATTTGATCTTTTTTGTTAAATATTTTAAAGCGAAGCAAGAATTTTTATTCAAAATTTTCATTAGGATTATGTCAATTACACCAACAAAACAAACTATCCTTATTCACAACTTCCATTTTGATGAGAAAACATTAGTCTGATTCAAGAAATTTAATGAAAGAAATGATAAGATTGCCTTATTTTTTCAAATATTAGGACCAAATTGAGACTAAAAAATTCGATACCAACTAATTATTTTTGAACGAAAATAGAAACCAAAAGAGTAATTCCAAAATTTTTATATAAACTAATAAAAATCTTGTATTTACTTTTTTTCTAATAATAAAAAATAATAAAATTACAATCATTGTTATTATTATAATTATAACTATAAAATTAAATATAAAATAATTTTTATTTTAATTTAAATAATTTTTATTTATAATAATTAAGTTTGAAAATATAAAATAAAAAAAGATTAAATTAAATAAATAATCACTAAAAAATAACATTAATAAAATAATTATTTTTATTTAAAAAATATTTAAAAGGTAAAATTGAAAAACAAATGTAAAAAAGGACTTTTGTCAATCTATAAATATAAATATATAAAAATTTATTAGAATATCAAATATATAATATATATTAAAATATTAAATTTTCAAAAAATGTATATAAAATTATATAAATATAAAAAAATGGGGAAGGGGGAGGGGATGCCCCCTCTAAAATTGTACAATAATTTTTAAATAAATATTATTGTGGACATCCAAATTAAAATCATAGATATTAAAGTTGTCAACATAAGAAATTATAAATTATTGACATCATAAAATTATTATTTCTTTATAAATCAGATGTTTCATTGATTAATATCAATAAAATATCATAAAACATCATATACAAATATGTGTCAGACACAAATACATAATTTAGATTGAAGTATCGGTACTTCACCCTTTCCTGAATATGATAAATTTTATTTTAAATAAAACAATTCACCTTTGTATTTGTTTTAAGTTTGAATAAAAATACAACTTATTTTCTCATACGTTAGATAAGTCATTTTGTTTATTTTTATCTATAATTGATGTAATAGTCTCTATATTATCAAAGTCATCACACACTTTACATTTTATGTTATCATGACTTTCAAAAAATAAATCAGACTGTGCAATATATTCAGAGAGATAACACAGTTTTTTTTCCAGATGAATTTAGACTTTCAATAGAAGCGAATTATGGGCTAATTTATTTATTTATTTTCATGATATTTAAATAAATAAGAAAGAGAAAAGACTAGAAAAAAGATGAAATAAAAAAGAAGATGATTTGAAAAAAAAAATCATGGTTATAATATTTTATAATTATAGTTGTTTTTTTAAAATTAATATTAGTAAATCTATATTCATTTAGTAATAATAAGTTATTCAATAATAAGTCTGGAGTAAAAAATTAGAAAAATAAAAATAGATAATAAGATGATATAAGAGAAACTATTTGAAGTGAAGTTTAAATTTAGGGTGGTTTAATAATATAAAACTAAAATTAAGAAATATACTTTTATTTATTAATAAACTTTTATTTAAAAATAAGTAAGTAGTGGAAAATAGTAAAATACTAATAAATAATAAGATTATCTAAGGAAATTAATTGAATAAAATTTAAAAATTATGATAGTTTAATGTAAAATTAAAATAAACATATTGTTATGTTGTAATAGTTATTCATTTAAAAATAAGTTAGGATGAAAACCTTAGAAAAATAAAAATGAAGAATATAGTTTGAAATAAAATCTACATTTATAGTTGTTTAATGTAAAACCAAAATTGAAAAATATATTTATTCCTACCACATCCAATGGTCTCACCTTGCTTAGGAATCAAGGTTAAGAGAAATTTAAATACTCATTATTCTTCCATCATCCGAAGTGCCTTTTAAAAACAAAACAATATCGAAGCACAAACTCCAACACGGATGATACCTTTCAAGTGAGGAGTAATTGATCATAATGATGTCACTTGCCGACTTTAATCATTTTTTTTCTTATAACTATTAACTTATTTTTAAATAACTTATTATTTCAAAATAAATGTACATTTGTTTTCATTTTTATTTTAGATAAAATGGTCATAATTATAAAATACTATTTTCATAATTTGTATCAACTATATGATTTTTTTTTTCATCCTCTTCTTTTTTAAATATCAAAAACAAAAAAAAATGTAAAATCAACTCAAAATGTAGTTTTTTGGGAAACTAAAATCCAACCAGTATTCTGGTACACTTATCACAATTTTAAGATTGACTTTTCAAAGGCTGAATTATGATTAGAGATATTAAAATGAGTTTCAATTTGTGAGTTAATTTGGCTTATTACGGGTTTGAGTTGGGTTAGGTTGTGAAAATTTTAGTTTTTGTAAAAATGGGTTAAACTAAACTGAACTTAGCTCACTTAACTCATGGCTTAAACGAGTTTAATTAGGATTGAATGTAGGTTTACCCACTTAACCCACTAATATTTTTTTACAATTTTTTAAAAAAATTTGTTTTAATTATTCATTACTTCTAATTACATAGATTCAAAATTTCATATTTTTAAATGTTAGAATATTGCTCAATAATATTTGAATAAGTTTGATGATTAATTAATTTGTTTGACAAGTTATATACGTTAATACTTTAATCTTTAACTATTATTTTTACAATAATATTTCGAGAATTAGGTGAACATTTTAATTCCACTATTATAAAAAATAAATTAAGTCAATTTACTCTCATTGTAATGTAATAAAATAAATTGCAAAAAAAAAAATTCGTAAGTGAGCCAACCCACCAATCCACTAACCTGTGGTGGTCGGATTAGGTTGCAAAATTTCTGGCTCACTAAAAAGTGAATTGGGTTAAGCTGACTCCTTTCTAACTTAACCCGTGGTGAGCCAACCCGTGTGAGTCGGGCTATCTATCTTTGACACCGCTAATTATGACCTAAATCCAAAACTATGTTATTTTGAAAAAATAAAATTTCAAGCTATGCTATTATTGGAAAAATTCTAGGTTAAAATATCTTTTTCGTTCCAATTTTTGTTAAGTTTTGTCAAATTAATCATAATTTTGTTTTTGTACTCAAATATGTCTCAATTTTGGTCAATTTTGTTCAATTTGATCATTTTTTGCTAATACCTATTAAATTATTAACAATAATAAATAATGATTGTCATGTGTTACTTTGTGTTTTTTTTTATTTTTTTAAAATATTTTTTAATATTTTTTATTTCTTTTTAATTTTTTTAAATGTCAACTTGTCTACCCAACAGTGTGCTACGGAGGAGTCAATGGTAAGAGTCAATGTTTTATATTTAATTTACTCTCTATATTCGTTATTTATTTTTTCAATTTAGTCTCAATTTTGTTTAAAATTGAGAAATTTTGTTTAAAATTGAGCAATTTTGTCTCTCTAGAAATTTGGACCAAATTTAATTTTTATAAGCTTAAACTAATTGTAACCTTAAACTAAAAATATTTAATAACAAAATTGAATTTTAACAAAAACATCATTATAACTTTAATATAAAAATTAAATTTAATTCCAATTTTGAGAGGAAGAAAATTGTTCAATTTTAAACAAAACTAAAACTAAATTGAAAAAAAAAATAACGAATATAAAGGCTAAATTGAATATAAAACATTGACACCTGACTTGCCGTTGGATTGACACGTAGACATTTAAAAAAATTATAAAATTAAAATATATATATATATATATATATATAAATCACTAAGTAACTAAGTGATATGTGGTAATCACTATCATTAATGATTCAAACGGTGTTAGCAAAAAATGATAAACAAAATTGACGAAAATTAAAACCTATTAAAACACAAAAACAAGATTATAACTGATTTGATAAACTTCTAAAATTAGAAAAAAAGGTTTTTGTTGAAAATTTCTACTTTCTAGTCTTGATTATTTAAAGAAACTTTACCATAATTTTAAACAAAAAAATTTTGTTCATATTTTTATCATTTAACGAAACCATTCTCAAAATATTTTTCTTTAATATGGTTGTAGAAATATTCTCTTATATGAAATTCCAAAAAAGGATAATTTATAAGGGAATAAAAGTCAGTTTCTTGACGGCATTACTAGTTGATGTTAACTAACTTTTTAAAATAATTTATGGCACATTTGAAATCCGAACTCATCGTGAGCACTATCATAATTAAAGAAAAGTATAAAAGTATGACAATTTGTTATTTTGTTTTCTAGTGGAAATGTAAATAAAGGAGATGGGATGACAAATATGTGATGTAAGTAATTGATTTTTTTTTATTATAACTGATTATATATTTACATAATTATTTTTTTAATATAATCGAATAGATATACTAATTATGTATTTTTTTATTATATTTTATTTTTGTTTTTTTATAAATAAATACTAAATCATATAAAACTAATAAAATATATCGTTTCTTTTTTATTTTTGTTTATAATACAATTACATTAGTACATTAGTCAATATATTATCAAAGTCAACACATGTTTGTAATTAAAAATGACTAATAAACAGGTTTGGTATGTATTTTTTGAATTTCTTTCAATTTTAATGAAATTTTTTTATATTGATTAAATATAAGTATAAATTTAGGTAATACGTAATTCTTTTAAATCGGGTATCAAAATGAGATAAGTAATACTTCATTTAAAAAAAAAATCGTCTTCTGTCCCAATTCTCATCTCAATATTCTTCATACCGTCACTGTTTTAAATTATTAAAATATCTTTAGTTTATTAGGTAATTCAAAATCTTTGATATTATTATTTTTTATCCATAGTTTCATAATTTATCTCTAGGTCACATATTTTATGATATTCACACTTTTTTTATAAGTATTTTACTTTTATCTAAGTATTATTTAACAACTTATTTCAGATTTATATAATTATCAATTTTATTTAGGTAAGAAAATATATAATTTTTTTATATTAAATCTTTAACAATATCATTTTTTTTCGTTGTAATTTTTAATTCTTTGTAAAACATTATCTAATTAATTTGGAATAGTACAAAGTCAATACGAATATACCCATCATTTAATAAAGATGACAAAAATTCAATGCCACAAAAATTGCATGCCATTAAATATCTTTTAAGTGGCTTTTTTTTTTTAATTTAACTTATTTTTTCTAAAATTTAAATATTCTTTTAAACTAAAATAATTATTTACAATAAAATAATTATCCTAGAAAATAAAATTGCCAATATTAAAATTATAAAATTATTTAAATTTAATTTTCTAATTATAATAATAATATTCTTTTTATTATAAAAAAAGTAAACATATGTTTTTCTTAGAAATCAAAGTGTGAGTTTAAGTTCTACATGAGGTAGGAATGAGAAGGTCACTATATAAGAATGAAGATGCATAAACTCTTTTTTTCTTTTTAATAGATTGGGTTGAAAGTGATGTTAATACCTTATATGATTGGGTTCAGGTTTCATTAATATTGTAACCTCTTCTTATGTAAACTTATGTCCTGTAGGTAAGGTAAGGTGTCTCCTTAAAAAAAGATCTATACAAACAAAAGCTTGTAAACCTACAACTTTTAATTGATAAAAACAAAAAAAAACTTACTTCCACGTAAGATAGTTTTCTCATTATCAAAAGAAAAAGAAAAAAAATTACCGCACTTCTCAATATAAAAAATTTTTGTTCAGATTTTATCATTTAACGAAACTGCTCTCAAAATAAATATTTTTCTTTATTTGGTATTTCTTTTAGAATATTTGTTTCCGCTTTCATGTACATGAAGTTCCAAAAGAGCATAGCCTAGGGGAAAAAGTTAATTTCTTAATGGCATTGATAACAACTCCTTGATGTTAAGTAACTTTTCAAAATAATTTATTGTATATTTGAAATTGTAACTCATCATATCAATATCATAATGTTTTGTAATTAAATAAAAGTATAACAATTTGTTCTTTTCTTTAATTAGTGCCTTCTGAATAAAGGAGTTGGAGTGGTTGATAAGAAATCTATCATCTATCATTTTATAGGGCCAAATAATTAACAATTTTTAATATAATTGATTACACATTTATATAATAAATTATTTAATAAATTAGACCTATAATAATTAATTATTTTGCATTATTTTTATTTTTATTTTTGTCATAATTAAAATTATGACGGGACGGTGGACCAAAATATAAAGAGTTTAAAATTAGATATTTGAAATTGTCAACATAGTTTATGTTGAAAAATTATAAAAAATAGTAAAAATGGGTACAAGGTATGTGAAATTCAAATCTTGGATGCGCAAGATAATTACAAGATGCGGATAATATCTTTAATTAAACATGTAAAATAAATATAGTTTCTTTTAAATATTTAACTTTCCTACAAATAAAAAAAGAAAATACTATCCAAATGAACAAAAATATTTTATTTTTATTTTCTTCCAATAAGGATGAACATCGTTATTATACATTTTCATTCAAAATAAAAAATCAGTGATCACTCACCTCTAAGACTTTTTTTTTGTTAAAAATATTAACTTTTTTATTTATTTAAAGCTTTATATATATATATATATATATATATATATATATATATATATATATTTGAATTGTTGGGAAAAAAAATGTATTAAATACTAAGATAATGTATGCAGTCACACGAGTATACTTTTAAAATATACTTTTAAAAAACGTATTTGAAAGTTTGAAAGAAGAAAGATATTAACTATTACGTAGACGGTCACATGAGTACTAATTCCTTTACAATGATTATTTTACTTATTTGAAAAAGAAATTCTTAAGTACTAATACGACTCAGACGATGATACGAGTAGTTATACTTAAAACACTAAAGAAGAAAAAATATTTTCCTTCTTTAAAAAATGACGTTTTTATATTTTTATTTTAATGATTATTATTTTATTATTTTTATTCTTTTCTTTAGGAAGACATTTTTATTATAAATATAAGATGTAAAAAATAATTAATGAAATGTGTGTTACAAAAATTAAACTTTAAATTACAAATTAAAATAATCAAAACATGAGTGCAGGCGTAGAATGTAGTGTGTAAAAAGGAGTAATAAAATGGCCCAACCTAAAACAGAAATTAAATGAAATGTGGGTGTGCAGAGTGCATCATTCAGAAACAAATCCAAGTAATAAAGCCCAAAACAAAAAGAAAATGATCAGGATAGTTAGGTTATTATATATTGGAGTGCAAAACAAATAAATAAACACCCTAAACAAATCAATAATAAAACAAGATTAAATATATTTTTGGATCCTAAACTTTCAATAAAAATCAGAATTAATTTTTCTTTGAAACTTTGACCCGATTTAGTCCTTTAGTTAGTGTGTGGATTTAGTTCTTTTAACCAAATTTTGTTAAGTTTATTTGACATTTCAAATATATTTTATGATAACATTTGAGTTATTTATACTGTTTGATATGTTTCCGCTCCAATGTTAGCTGAGAAACGTGTTTAAAATGTCAAATTGGTAATCTGGAATGCACTGCTAGATCTGAGAGTGTATACCAGGTTGATGAATATGAAAGTTTTAAGTTGAAAAATTCTAGAATGTCTAGTTTGGAATGTTGTATCGAACTCGAGAGTCTATTTCAGATTGATCAATCTTGTATGCATATGCAAATTATGGATTGGCTATTTCGGAATATATTCTCAAATTTGATACTACATTTCAGATTGTCCACTCTGGTACTCAATTTTTGATTACCTGATTAGCTAATCCAGAATACAGTGTTGAATTCGGATATGCATTATGGATTACCCAATCCAAAATCACAAGTGCATACCAGATCGACCAATCCAGGATGGTTTCCATGTCTGATACTACATACCGGATTGACCCATTCAGAAAGCACAATTAGAGTATAGACTTCGATTATTTCACACCAATGCTTATACATTGTCAATAATTTCAAAAAATGTCACTGTTATTTTAAAGGTTCTGTTTTTCTTAAAATCATATTAGACAATTAAATATTCTTTTTGCATTAGTGATACATCTTGATTTGATTTTAGATTTTCAAAATTAAAAAAAAATATATCCAATTTAAATCTAAGTGAATTGAAGTTAAAATCCAAAAATATGAATTTAGATTTAGAGAAATTTATTTAAATGGACATAAAATAATATTATGGATTTGAATTATAAATCTTAATATTTTGTCCATCCTAACTTGAGAAGTGTATATATAACAAAAGTAACACTCTAAAATTTGGATAGCATGCTATTGTAGATTTACTTCACAAAGCATCACCGGCCAAAATACTACCTTTCACCAGACAAGGCAAAACATTGTCTTGAAGATAAGAAAAGAATATACGTTTTCACTATTATGAAAAGTCCGTTTTCTTTGTAATAAACAGTAATAAACTTAAATAACTTAACATCATGATGAGATATAGAAAAGCTGGCGACATCAAGAAATAGAATGCACTCTTAAATCAGATTTGTCTAATATATCCACCAAGAGGGGATTGAATGGGTTATTCAAACTTTTACTAATTTAAATGAATCTTGAAAGTTTCTTTCATCTTTATAACCCTCAAAAAACTAGTTTTGCAGTTTTATATTAATGGTCTGATTAAAGCAATTAGGAAAGGTATAAAAGATGAGAGAAACAAAGAACACAACAATTTTTATACTGGTTCGATTCAAGATAAATCTACGTCCAGTTTTCTACTAAGCAACCCACTTAGGATGATTCCACTAAATCAGTACAATTACAAGAATTACAAGAGCATCTATATAATTCAAGACCCTAAAGACTAAGGAGCTTGATCTACAAATCAAAAACTCCCCCTAGAAGCAATGCATCCACACAATTGCATCTAGACCTTCATTTTATACAGTGAATCAACTGTAAACAGAAATACAATAAAAAAGGAGCAAGGAATGAATACACCTAATGATGTACAGATTTATCACTTGATCCTAGATCCAAGCTTGATCCACCAATGTTGAATCCACTATCAATCTTCTTGAATGTCCAATTGAATGATCTCCCAAGAAAGCACAAGAACTTTGTGACTCTTGATCCCAGAAAAGAAATCTCTCAATCCGTTATTCTGTAATTCAATTATTTTTTTCTTTGTTTTAAAACTGATTTCAAAACTATTTTTATACCAGAGTTCTGCTGCAGTAATTAATGGATTAGGTATTTATCTAATAGATTATTGTGGGTGTATTTTCATTGCATCAGTGCAGTGCCTTCATATAATCTATTAGTTAAGTATTTAATCCATTTACGAGTTCTGCTTTTGACATATTCAAAAATTTGATAACTGATTTAATTCAATTCAAACTTGTTTTACATGTAATTTTATATATACAACACCTAATGTAAAAGATTAAATTCAGGACTGAACCTAAATCAGTGATGCACATGTTTGTATAACTTTGAACATCAACAAAATCATCAAAAATATCTTCGTTGGAGTTAAGCAAACTCCTCCTTTCAACCTATAGAGTAGACAATATAGCAGATGTTAACCCCACATTTAAAATTAATAATTAAGTTGAATTAATATTGGGACCCACAATTTAATTGATGAGTAGGTAAATTAAAGACCCCACATTTTAACTAGTGTTGAGGAATGGGTAAACTAAGTTCTATATAAGTGGAATATGGTCTCGCATTATTCTCACCATCTTTTTCATCTTCTTTCCATTTCTTTCTTAATCTCACCATGACACTTTCTGGCAAAATCATCACTGAAATTGGGGTTCATGCAACTGCTGAAAAGTGGTTCAACCTCTTCGCAACGCAACTCCATCATGTTCAAA
>Ga0214544_1013203_pt1 | contig 10180 bp, 3 predicted proteins | sample CNSS3metaG_FD_160074 | JGI IMG/M metagenome (GOLD analysis project Ga0214544, IMG submission 160074) | Root nodule microbial communities from cowpea collected in UCLA plant growth center, Los Angeles, California, USA - CNSS3 | ecosystem: Host-associated > Plants > Roots > Nodule | place: USA...
TATATCTTGTATGGATGAAGATGAGCCAAGATGAGAACAAAAATTTGATACCTTTAGGTGTGAGTATAGGTATGAAGATATATTTTTTCTCTAAAAATAGAGATGAGATAACGAAACTTGTCCTGCCCCACTTTGTTGTCATCCCTAATCGATTATGCTATTTTCAATATATTTTTTTATTAAAAGACATAACATATAAGTAATGTCTTATTATAAAGGATAAATGATCTAATGGTGAAGAGAACGGTGAGTTAAAAATGGGTAAAAAAATGGGTTAAAATATCATTTTCCTATTATAAATCCAAATTATATATTAGGCAAATATTTTTTTTATGATCTAAACTATTAATTATGCTACAAATAAGTTTATTTGTACAAGTAATTAGTTTAGAATTTAAAATGCTTTAACATTAGATTTTTATGTTTAAAATCTCGCATGGAAATATATGGTCAAATTAATTTAACTATATTTGTAAGAGATATATGTTCCCCAACATTCTGTACTAAAAAGCAATCTAAGTAAAAAAAAAAAAAACAAAACGTACTAACTATTCATAGAGACTTCATGCATAAGGAGAATTATAGCGAAGTTTACTAATAGCCCTTTATTGGAGAGTTGAACATCACAAACTTGACTCTGGAATTATTTACCAAAATGTCAAACCACTTGTTGCACCAGAACCAGTTGTCGCAGTGCCATTATTCACAGTAGATGTACAAAGTGTGTAACATTTTCCCCTCCTTTATTAGAAAAAAAAAACAAATTAGTGTTTTGTTTACTTGTTACTATTTCAATGATTTTTTTAATATTTTATTGCAATTATATTTTAATATAAATAAATAATAAAATTATATGATTTTTCAAAATATATTTATAAGTTCAAACAAATTAAGACTTGGTGTGTGGAAGTATTTAACTAATAATAACAATAATAAGTGAGGAATTGGGGTTAGAATTTTTCTCCTTTCCTTGGAAAAAAACTAATTGGCCCAAATAGTACTAAGCGTGTGACCTTTTTGTTTTGGGTGTTACTTCGTGCACTCTATTAATTTTCTTTCTCTAATCCATCGAAGCTTTCAAAAAATTTCTGGAACAGGAGTGAGTGAGTGTCTTCAGAAAAAAATTATTTAATGTATTTTAAAAACTAAAATCTGTTGAAATTGATGGGTGCAAGGAGTAATAGATAGCCTTTTGTTTTTCTCTCTTCCACAGGTCATAATGTGTTATTGAGCCCAAAATACTAAGAACTACAATAAACAATTACTTCCTGCACCCCATTAAAGTTTTCCTGCACTCTAACATTTTTCTAAAATTCATCTCTACCCTTATTTGTTTTATTTAAAGTTGTCTCCTCCTTCGTGAAGACACTGCCTAAGTCAGATTCCGTTGGTTTCTCCGGAAGGTGGTGGTGATATGTGAAACTCAGGTAAGTGGTGGGAAGTATAGTAAGGTATGGGTTGCGATTTTTGTGATGTGCATAGGTGGTGAAATGGTGAAGGTAAGTGTCTCAAAATCAGAATCTGGAATGAGCTTGTGCAAAATATGATTCAGAATAGGGGTAGGAGGTGGGAAATTGGTTTCCGAACTACTTTTATGGAAAATTAAATTCGTAATAATACTTTTGGGTATCTTCCGGAACAGATTTTCATGTGTTCCAAAAATCTAAATCCAGAAATAAAAAAAAATGTACTTTTAGGAAATATAAAAGTATTTAGAGTTAAACACGTGTATATATATATATATATATATATATATATACTTTTTAGGAAAATTCAATTTATAGTATTTAATGTTTTCTTAAAGTTAATATAAAAAAAAATATTTAGAATACGATGTGATTACATAATTAAACTCTTCAAATATTTCAATTATGAATCGGTTTTAGTTCTTATAAATATAGAAGTGAATGCTTAAACCATAAAATAAATAAAAATAACGTTTATTTGACTTTACAGTTTTAGCTCTTCACAGTTTTCACGTTTTTAAAATAAGAGAGAGATTTTTTAACTTGAATATGCATGAAATAAATTGTACTTTATATAGATATAAATGAAGAAAGCATATAGGAAAATTGTAAAAGGTAAATGAATATATGCCATGCATTAGATCAAAACTATTTTTTTGTCAAAATTTCTTCCACTTGTTACTGTGCTTTCTTATATTTTTAAGAAGGAAAAGGAGGAGAAAAAAAGAATGAAGAAACAAGAGAAAAAGAAAAGTGAAACATATTATACAAGAACTAATTAATAAGATAAGTTATCAAGAAGAACACGTGCTCCAAACTATTGTTTCTGCTATTCTCCTACTCCTTTCTACCTAGGTTAAAAATTTCTTTTTCTTCCTCTGAATAAAGTAGGTATCTTAAAGGAACAAACCTAATATATGAAGAAGTAAAGAAATGAGTTAGGTCTCTTAAAAGGAATGAAACATACTCTCTCATTTTAGGACTTTGAAAGAAAAAAAAAACAATGCACCATTGCTACCACCAATACAAATGCTTTGGCTTTGAAAATAAAAACAATGCACCATTGTCAGTGTCCATACAAATGCTTGCACCACGGGGTTTTAAAGATCGATCTCACATGAATTACTTTTGTTTTATTTATTATTTTTTTATATATTTTATATTATTGTTGAATTTTAAAATTCAGATTTTTTTATCTCATTGTTTTATTTTCATTCTTTTCTAAATTGCATGTTTTAGTTTGTTTATATTTTCCTAGAGAAAATTTATGAACAAATATCTTATATTTTATGGTTTTAAAAACCGATCTCACATGAATTACTTTTGTTTTATTTATTATTTTTTATGTATTTAATGTTGTTGTTGAATTTTAAAATTTAGATTTTTTTATCTCATCGTTTTATTTTCATTTTTTTCTAAATTGCATGTTTTAGTTTGTTTATATTTTACTGTTTGTACAGAAAGTTTATGAATAAATATCTTATATTTTATTTTCTTATGTAATCAATTAATTTAATTTAAATTATTTTTATCTAATTTAATTTCTTTCTAATATTTTAGATTTTTTTTAAAACTTCTAAAATATAATCTATATTTTAAGACTTTATTTTTAAAATCCTTCAAATGTTAAAATTTGCTTAACTAGCATATTCTATAGTAAAAAAGAAAATATGAGGAGACTTATGGTGTAATTTTTCTAATTTATAACAACATTCCTAAATACCGTAATGAAAATAAATATCGGATAAAGAGTGAGACATTTAAGTTAAATTTTGGATATAAATTTTCAAAAATTTGAAATCATAAAACACAAAATTATTATTTTATTTCTGTTACTGTTTTTTGTTCATCTTTATGCATACTTCTTTTGTTATTGTATTTAAATAAGAGGGTGTGAATCAAATATATGCATTTGTGATCTTAAAAATGATGACAGATTTTTACGATTCTAAGAAATTGAAATATTTAATAATTTGATTATTTATAATTTCTTTTTAAATAATTAATTTGAATGAAGTAATTTAAATGTCTTAAATTTATTTTTTAATTTAGATAAATAAATTTTATTTCTATTTTATAATGAAGTGAAATTTACCTTTTAATTTCTATTATTAAAATAAAATATAATGCAAGTGACGCATATGGAATGTAAATAAACACTTTTTATTACTAAAATAATAGTATTTATAGTAAAAATGAAGGCATTTTTTTTGTTGCGACGTAATTTATCATGAATAGATAAGATGCTATTAAGTTAAGGTTTTTGATATAATAGTTAAGGTTTATTTATTGTTGAAAAATTTTCACGGTGTAAAAAACTCCTCAGGTCATTGTTTTGCGTTTGATCTTTCGAAGCAAACTCCATAATATTTTTATTAGTTTATATTAAAATTTTGAGATTACTTTTTTTGTTTATATTTTCATTCAAAAATATCCAATTGGTTCTTTAGGTTTTTTTTTATGGTTCTGATTTTTAAAAATATTATACAATTTTATTATTTTCGTTAAATTTCTTGAAGTAGATTTTTTTTTATCAAAATTAAAATTGAAATTGTGAAAAAGCATGATGATTTGATTTGTTGGTGTAATTGACATAATCCTAGTGTTACTTTTATATGATAATTTTTTCTTCCGCTTCAAAGTACTTAATGAAAAAAAATATTAAAGTACATCAATTTTTTAAATTTCGGGATCAAATTGAGATTTTAAAAAACTAAAGAAACAACTTAAAATTTTTGAAAAAAATTGATCAAAAAACTAATTCAACCAAAATGTTGACACCTCAAAATTATGGCTGAAAATGGTTATATTTTTCTTAAAACATACCAATCCTTTTAAAAATTTATTAAAATAAACTCAATCCTATTTTAATTTTTAAATTAATTCGTTTATTGCTCATACATTTAGTATTTGGAAACCCAACGTGAATATTACTACCAAGATATTTTTTTTTTTGTTTTAAATCTTTTTAGAAATTATATTATAATTTGGTTCTTAGGTAACCAATTGGAGAATGAGTCATGCCAAGAATTCAACTCTTGAATTATCGACTTAAATAATAAATAAGTATAGTTGAAAATTAAAATAAAAATGGATTTTTTTTAACTAAATCATTTTAAATAAAATAATTTTTATAAAAATCATTGTTAAGATTACCTTTGTTGTATGTATTTATAAAATATTAATACAAATAAATTTATACATAGGAATTATAAAATATTGTTTAACATCTCATAAACTAACAAAACAATTCTCTAGATCCAATCAGCGTTATAACATTCTGACCTTAAGATAATTTATTTCATTGTTAATGCATTATTTAAAAAATAACATTAATTGATATAATTGTTTTACCATCAATTTTAGGATCATCTTTAAACAAAAAACAAAAAAAATTAAGATCAAAATCTTATGTATTTGTTCTTCTCTGGTTTCTCCTACATTCATTCATTGTTAATAAAAATATTATTAGAAAGAGTTTGAATTTAGACATGTTATCTTTATACAACAAAAAAATTCTTGAATATTATTAACACTAATACTTTTAAAATATTATATATATATATATATATATATATATATATATATATATATATATATATATAAAAAAAAATAAATAACAAAAAAATATTGTCTTTATTGTGTGTTTTACTTTATATTTACATATAAAATAGTATGAATAGTATCGAATAAAAAAATTTAATAACTAAAAAGAAATCATCTTTGAACAACAATTATTCATAAAATTAATAGTTTATAAAAATTATTAATATAGTAAAATTAAAATTATTTATTTTTAAATCATATTAATATTTTTAACAATATATTACTTTAGCTTGTTTTGAAATTTAGAAAGATCAAACCGACTAAGTATTCATCAAATTATAAATTATCATCCTTTTCTACATTGGATTGGAAATTCTAATACAGTACAAAACCAGATCCAAACTAACTATTTTTTGTCAAATTAAGGGGCTGTTTGTTTTCTACGCTTATTAATTTAATAAATTAATTATTATTATTTTAAAATACATTTTTTAAGTATTAAAAATTCATAATAACTTTTTTTAATTTATTAAATCTATTATATCATTTACTAATTTTTATAAATTTTTATCTTAAATATTTCTATTTCTCACCATCTCTCATATAATATAAACAACTACATTTTTTTTTCTCAAATCCATTTAAATTCCCTCCTTAAATTCATCTTCAAAATTCAAACACAGCAAATCAGATTCGGTCAAATTAACTTGGTAGACGATAAAAATTAACAAAATAGTAAATAATGCAATTTTAACTTTATTTTAGTGTACCACACCGTTTTAATATTTTCTTTATGATATATAGACATTTCATTAAAAGTTTAATAAAGTAGTTAATATACCAAAAGAATAAAATTTAAGGTTAAAATATAGAAAATAACAAATATTACAAAATAATGATGATAAGATGCGTAACTAACGTTACATATTTTATTAAAATGAAAATAATATCATATTATTTATATTAAAAATTCATTAAAAAATGAGGAGACCAAAACCTAACCTACAAGTAGATTCATCCCTATCTAGGAGTACTGAGTCCTTGGTAATTAATAAAATGACAACGTACAACTGTGGCCAAGAACAAACTTTCCATCACTTCATTGTTTTTAAATTTTTATGAGCCACTAATTTAAATTGTATTAAGTTCTTATAATTAAAATTAAATTAAATAATAGATTTATAAATTTCGAACCTAATAAGTCTGATTTAATTTAACAAAATTCAAATAGAAAATAGATATATTATAAACAATATTAGTCACTACTTTAATCATAAAAAATAATTTTGTATATTTTTATAAATATTATTTATGTGTTGGTACTTAAGAATATTTATTTTAATAACTTTGTGAATGAATAACATAACATAAGGGACGTTTTGAAAAAATAAATCAATGATCGAAAGCTGCAAACAGCCCTCAAGATAAAGTACTCTTTTAACCCGCTTAATCAAAGTCTTATTCACGTTGATGCAAAATCCATAACATAAAAAATGATTTTCTTTTAAATTATTCAAAAAAATTAAAAAATGAGGGGAGAATGAAAGAAAGAAAGGAAGGAAAAACAATGTAAAATAAGATTATTTGAATTGATAAAAATTGATAAAAAGTTTATAACAGACATGATATAATATAATAAACTTTAAATGAAAATAAAAAGTATTATCTAATTTGAATATAAAAGTCTCGGTCAGAATTTTATTTTTTAATTTAAGTTCATAATGGTGATCCACGATGAGATTTCAAATTTAAAGCTTGAATTTTGTTTAAACATTGAATTTTAAGAATAAAAACTTATTTTAGTTATAATAATTATTTTTTAAAAATATTAAAATTTAATTATATATAAAAAATAGAAAAATAAAAAGTGTATTATCATTAATGAAATCATACAAATAATATAATACAATATATTATTCTCAAGTAAAATAAAACTCTATAAAAAATTTTATTTGAAGTTGAAGATATTTTTATATTAAAAGTTTAAGAAAGAAATAGAAACAGACAAATATAGATTAGTTGAGATTAAAAGTATGAAAATATTGTTGCAAAAACTTGTTTTAGTTATAATAATTATTTTTTAAAAATATTAAAATTTAATTATATATAAAAATTAGAAAAATAAAAAGTGTATTATCATTAATGAAATCATACAAATAATATAATACAATATATTATTCCCAAGTAAAATAAAACTCTATAAAAAGTTTTATATGAAGTTGAAGATATTTTTATATTAAAATTTTAAGAAAGAAAATAGCAACAGAACAAATATAGATTAGTTTAGATTAAAAGTATGAAAATATTGTTGCAAAAAGATAATGAAACCATGGGAAAAAGCTCCACATTCAAGAGTCGGAAAATAAGATGGTGTACTAACTTGTTTATTCTGAATATATGAACCCTTCTCTTTCGATTATCTTATTATAAAAATAAACAATAAATAATAATAAAATATATTGATGGAATAGTGTTAATAATAACAAAATAATTTTACTATATTTTTCAACAAATTTTTTATTTTTATTGATGTTATTCTATTTTATATTTTCTTTGTTTTTTTTTTCATCTAATGATTCATCTTTTAAGTATGTTTAAACATCTTTTAGAAAAAAATAGTAATTATAATAATGTTTTTAATTTAATAAAATATTTATAAGACTTTGTATTTCTACATTACTTAAATAGGTATATATAATAAACTAATTAAAAATTATATAAATAATAATAATAAAATGAACATTATCTTGAGTTTTAAAAATAATAATATTTTAAAAATACGACACTAAACAAATAATTTTTTAAAATGTGTCACTTATAGTAGAAGAGAGTAAAATTTTAGGACCACTTCAAGCATGTGTGAGATGTAAGGACATTATATATAGACACTATTTATTAACCATGCAGATTGTTATTGCGCCAAACATTGTATAATCTTTTATATGTTATTTGAAAGTTTTCATGAAACAATTAAATGGGGATTTATAAGGTTAAATATGTTTTTTTAACATTAACTTTTATCGAAGATTTAAGTTAGTTCTTTTTTAAAATTTTAGTCCAATTTAGTTCCTCAACTTTTAGAAATACGTGAATTTAGTCATTTTAACTAAATTTTTGTTAAGTTTATTTGACGTTGTTTTATAATAACGTTTGATAACAAAATTTGATTAAAAGACTAAATCCATATATTTCTAAAGTTGGAAGACTAAATTGGACTAAAGTTTCGAAAATGAACTAATTTTAATTTTTACTTAAAATTATGGGACAAAAACATATTTAACCAAACAAACCTACAAAATTATGATATGAGGAATAAAAATGATTGATTAGTAACATTTAGTAAGGTATTAAACATGGACAACTAAAACAAAGATAAGAATTTGACATAAATGGATAAAAAACAACTTCAGGTACATGTTTATGCCACTTAAATAAGAGTGATATGTAATTAATATCTTTGATTGTGCTATTGATTAAGTGTTTAATGAATAAGACTATTTGGTAGAGCAAGAGTGTGGTGCATATTAGAATGCAAAGAGTCTTTGATGGAGTTACTTTTTAGCAAAAAATTGATGTCTTTTAGTTTAGACAATTAAGCCTAGGTACGAGGTGCATTTCCTTATGTGTCGGTGCTAAAATATGTGGATTAATACCATGTCATGACTCTTGTCCTTTTACTCAAAGTTATGCAGCAAGGAATTTGTTGAGGCTTTAATGGGATTAGGCATTCTTGATACATCTTATCTAATTTCTTCGTTATTTGTGTGACACTTTTGTGTATCATTCACGTTTGGTGCATACTTCTTACGGTCCCAATATTGTGTGCGAGGACAAAAATCACCTCATATTTTACTGCATTTACTCTTCGAGGGAGCATGATGTGCCAAGTGGATTTGATTTTGCAACAATTTTGTTGCCAAATTAATTTGAATAGGAATTATTTTAAGTGTTGAGAGTTTATGCATTTTAAGCACTATTGGATAATTTTAGCATATAAGGAAATGTCTCTTATTGTATTGGAGCGGCTATTATTGTAATTTTTTCCGTTTCTTGAAGTACCCATTTGCAGCTAAGTAATGGATATCTTTAATTTGGTGATGAAAAATATGTGTACACGTATTTTGAATACTATCTATTTTTTACTTTTTGTTTTCTTTAATTTTGTTACACTTTTCATGTTCACTTAATTTCATAATATATCATTGATTATTTTTGTGATTTATTTTATATTTAAATATTAATAGTACTCACATAGTTTTGTAAATGAACATTAGTAATTCTTATCTAAGTTCATGGAAATAACATCCTTAATGTTGTATATGAGGTATATCTACTTGTTGAAGTTTGAAGTTTCGTCACAATTTTATCTTTTAAAAAATTTTCTCAATATTTCATATGTTGTGATTGACTTTAATCATGTTATCTCGACATATTTGGAATCAGAACATTGACGTTGTTTGTAAAAATGAAAACTTTCATAACTTTCAACTGAAATACTTTTTTGATATATCTAATAGTCTAACATCACTTAAAAATCGAGATCAAAGTTAATATAAATACACATTTATCCTTTGAACTCTTAAATATATTGTAAAAACAATTATTTTATCAATATTATTATCTCAATTAGTGCATCAATCTACATAAAATTGTGTTAATAGTAATTTTAAATTTGAATTTTTGATTATATAAATACATTAAATATTTAAAAATAGATATTTATAGTTCAAAATAGTTGTACTGCCAAAAGATAATGTAATCTAAAAATATGTAACATGAAATTTTATCTTAAGACTGCGACGAGGTCATGGCAGATGGACCCCATATCTTCTAAATTAACTCCTCAATGATCTCATGCAACATGGTGGACAATTTTGGCTTTTTGGTTACAACATATATTTTTTTTTAATTTGGATGTTTTAACTCTTTCAATTTTAAAATAATAATTTAACACATCAATTTTCAAATCGAACAAATGTTATTTTTAAATATATTCTCATCTTCTATTTTCTCAGTTTTTTACTTATGGTTTAAATTTTTTGAAAAAAAAAAAAAAAAGAGAATTAAGAAGTGCATAAAATCAAAAATCTTAAAAGAAAGAAGGGTCCAGATGAGAGGCATTAAAGAATAAAATATGAAATAAAAATAGTGAACTATAAATATGGTAA
>Ga0214544_1013207_pt1 | contig 10174 bp, 5 predicted proteins | sample CNSS3metaG_FD_160074 | JGI IMG/M metagenome (GOLD analysis project Ga0214544, IMG submission 160074) | Root nodule microbial communities from cowpea collected in UCLA plant growth center, Los Angeles, California, USA - CNSS3 | ecosystem: Host-associated > Plants > Roots > Nodule | place: USA...
TATAATATTTATAATTTATTTATTTTTTTTTTATAAAAAATATTTTTTATATATATATATATATATATATATATATATATATATTTGTGGCAGTTCCCTACATCTTGGTACATTTTGTCATAACAAAATACAAAATGACACCTATTAATGTGAAACTGAATTGAAAATAAATACAACTTTTATAAATAGTTTGACACATAATATAAATGTATATATTATTGATCAAATTAAATATATCATATTATTCATATTTATGATTAAAAAAAGCAATAAAAATTAAAATCTTTTATATTAAAAGTGCGAGTTTCAATAACCAGACTCATATTTTTTTAATAATCATAAGTTATTTTAAGAAAAAAAATGGCATGTTATATCTTTTTATGATTACAAAAGTTTTAAAATATGACCTTAATTTTTCTGACGGTCACAAAATATGAGTTTTCAAGTAAAATTATGTAGTTTTTTTTTTCTGAAAAAAAAATGATTAATCTTAATCCAACGCTATCTATTATGAAAAGCAACAAACATAATTGAGAATATAGAAAAGTTTAGAAAAGCAAGCACTTAGGTAAGGAACCTGTCAGGCTTTCCTATAATGTTTTATTTAAATGGGCCTATCCAACCAACTTTTATTTAACGGATTAGTTTATTTGCGTTGAAGCCCATGTCCTCTTACTTCATTTTAAATATTCACTGAGTTTTTCTTTATCTTCTTTCTCATGATTTTCCAAACAATCATAAACATAACATAAGTTTTAGAACATCTGATCAATATTCAAGAAAAACATATCTATAAATGCTTTTGCTTTACATGATTCAATAATGCTTAGTTGCATTTCTCTGATGTAAAGCTATTTGAAGATGTTAATGATAAATAAGAAAAATAAGTAGATAAACAATCTCTCATCAACAATTGTCCGGATAAATATTTAGTTTATATTTTGCAAATAAGTAGAAATATAAACAATTTAAGAAAATTATCAATAAAATCAGTTATTCACCAAGAATCAAACTCATGACTTTGAATCTAATATCAATTATTAAGATCGAACATTTATCGTTAAGTAAAAAGCTATAGCCATTAATCAAGACGCAACTCTTTTTATTTAAGAATGTAACAATCCAAACATCACGATTCGATTATGACATGACTTATTTACCTCCTGCTATGAAACAATTGATGTTACTTGTAATTGTCAGAAAATATGATTCTAGCCAAGCCTTCAAATTTAATATGACAACTGGTTTACAGCAGCGACGTTGACTTTCCCTCTAATCACACTTCTTTCTTCCAATTTTCTTAGTATCATTTAGTTAATCTTTTATTAAGAATTTCACGTTTTAAGCATGTTTCAATTGCAAACAGGTAAGTTGTTTCAGATATTTTAGGAGTATTTTAATGTTTGTTATAGGAGATCATTGATTACATGGATAAGATGACTCCATGCATGACTTCAAGCAGAAGAAGACTGTGCACAAGTTTAATTATTATCACTATTCTTTAATTTCATATCTTGTTTTCTAAGGCCCTTGAAAATGTTTTAATTCTTGTCTTGCTTATGAGGTTAATATTTTCTTAATATATTATTTAGATTAGACGTTGTTCACTCAGACTCTTTCTAGTAAACAATTTTAATATCATACTTCACCAAGTTGAGCTTCATCATTATATAATGTAAAAGAGATGCATCCACATTTTATTTTATAACAATTTAAAGATCGATAGTATAATTTAAGGAGAAAATATTTCCATTATGTATGATTATGATTCACCTTATTAATGTAAAAATGGATAATATGTTTTGTAATTTGTAACTTTCTGATCATGGTTTTCCCTGGGCCATTAATTCAAAAAATTTGTCTTCAATCCCATTTCCATTGTTACTTTTCATCTTCTAACATGATAATATGGGTTCATTTCAAAGTCACAACTTTACCTAAGAAGTGAATTGAAGTTGAAATATTTTAATGGAAGGAGCCACAACTTTTGACCTGAATTTGTGATCAAGACGCATTGCAAGGTTCTTGTGTCGTAAACACCATTATAGCCACTAATTATCATTATATTAATGTAAGATCCCGTGATTGTGTGAAAAGAAAAGTTCATAAAGCATGTAAATTATTTTTCCTAACCATTATTATATATTGCTACAAAATGACGTGGCAGCTTCAAGTGAATATCTAGCACGCGATAACGTGGACTGAGGTACAACACAAAATTTAACATTTTTATTGAAAAAATAAATCATGAAAGAATAATGATATTTTAACTACTAAATTTTAATAAATTTTTTTTATAATATCAGGTGTAGTTTTCTAAATGATTTTGAAAGATTGAAAATGAAAAAAATAAAAAACAAGTGAACCACTTAAAAAATATCATTTAAAATTTACAAAAAAATTATTAAAATTTAATAGTCAAAAAATTATTTTTCATCATGAAATATGATACACCAAAATATAAGTTAAATTGAGAAGTTTGGAAGAAGGTTCTTTTGAGTTTTATGAGAAATTGAGATTACTTGTATACGATATTATATACAAATCTTTTACCTTTTAAAAAGTAACATTACGTATAAACTCACGGTTTTCCAAAACGATATTTCGTCAATTTTTCAATTGGAAGAAACTGATAATTTTTAACTTATAATAATTAAAATAAAAAATTTAAAGTATTAAAGATCATGTTGTTCTTATAAATTATTTAATATAATAATAATAAATTAAATATTTTAATTAAATAATACATACATTTTGGGATGAACCTAGACATCCCTCGATAGTATAGATGTTCTCTTAACATATATTATTTGTTATAAGTGTTCATGCTTCCCCGTTCCTGTCTTTCTCTTAAATTTTTTCTTAAGAAATTTTCGGGAGTTTTCAGTAATACTGTTTGTGTGATGATAATGAATATTTCTATTGATATCATTGGAAGTATAACATTTTCAAATATTTTTTTTATCTAACAAAAATATAAGATTCAATCTTTTATATCTTTTAATATCTACTAAATATATGAAAAAGAAAAATACCAACTCCACAAATTTAAAAATATTTTTTATAATTCCTCGTATTCATTTTTTTAATTTTTATTAGCTAATAGAAAAATTATTGAGAAAAAAATAGTCAAAGGATATAAGGTCCATTAGCATGTTTAATAATCCTTAAAATATATCTATTTTATTATATAAATGTGTGATTTTTTAATGTTATATATATATATATATATATATATATATATATATATTATGAACAATTTATTAAATAATATAAACTATGATGATGTTGTTACCTTAAGTTTGTATGAGATTTTTTTGTCTGAATTATCATTCTTTAATTTCAAATAATTTATTCAATTTATTTGTTGATGGTACGATAATATTTTGTGATTGTATTGTTTACATGAGTAAATTGATATAGCTGCGAGTTTCAAAGAGAATGACACCAATAAGTTATGTTTGATTTACTTTTGAATGAATGCATGTATAGTTATCTGAGTTATCCTAAAATATGTGTAGAAATAATAGGAGATGAAGATTTACATAGTAATTCTAGTAGATAGAATATGGTGTGTTACACAATATTTATGCTTTCCCTGGCAATAATTGATATTTCTTTTTTATATTATTATTTGCATAGATGAAATATAAAACTTCCCCAAATAAAAGAGATAAAATCAATTAAAAATAAATTATGAGTTACCTATATTAATATTTTGATATAACCAATCTTGATGATTTACTTATTATTGTGTAGGGTGTAGTTTGATTACAGAAAGATATCCGGTAAATTTATAATTTAAAAAAGAAGATACATTATCTATAAAAGTTTAGAAAGATGAACTTATAAATAAGTAAAAAGTAATTACTTTAAATATGTTTATTAGCATTATTTAAAACATGTTCTTTATATTTATTTAATTCAAATTATAGCTTTTAATTGGTCGAGGGAATAAAAGTTAATATCAAATGTAAAGATATCCAATCAATAAAATGTCATAAAGACGGGGAGTTGTGGCGATATTGATTACAGTTTTTTCAGAGAAATTACTAACAGGTTGTCAATGTTATAGTTGTAAAAATATGTTTCAATTTGTGAAGAAACCCGATTCATTACGAGTTTGAATTGAATTGAAAGAAAAAATCATTTTTTTTAAAAGTAGGTTAAACTCAACTTGACTCATACTTAACTTAAAGATTAAACGAGTTTAAACTGGATAAAAGGTGGATTAATCCATTTAACCTATTAACATTTTTTAATTTTTTTAAATTTTTTAATAATTATTTATTACTCCTATTTATATAGATTCACAATTTCATATTTTTAAATGTTAAAATATTACTCAATAATATTTGAATAGTTTGAATGTTTAATTAATTTGATTGACAAATTATATATGTTGATACTTTAATCTTTAACTATAATCTTTATAATAAATTATTATAGCAGCCGTCTTATAAACAACTTTTCCTAAATTAACATGACAAAAATTTGTAGTTTTTTTTATTTATATTTTGTTAAATAGCATGACAGAAAATGTGTAATATTAGTCATGTTTTCTTGGACTATATAGACACTTCCTTAGGAACAATTCATCATATATTAGTGATGAACATAATAAGGACATAAGTTCTTGATTTTACTGTGATGGTCATCTCATTGATTGCTTAAAAAATTATTTAAATATTTAAATACTTAAAAATAAATAAATAAATAATTTTTTTATGTGAGTTGGTAAGTCAACTCATTTAATCCACCATCCATGATGAATTGAACTGGGTTACAAATTTTCTGACTCACCATAAAATAAGTCGGATTGTGTTCACTCATTTTCAACTCAACTTATAATGAGCCAACTCATATAAGTCGGACGGGATCGACACCTTTGACATGTATAGTAATATGAAACATTATATTAATTAATCTCCACTGGTTTTGTATATTAAATATATTAAAAAAAATTTATTGAATATTAATAATAAATTAATAATCCGGGTATATGTTCTTAAAAATAATTACTCATATTTTAGCAGAAAATAAAGAAAAAACAGACAACTTTGATAGTTTACTCATATCCTCTGAATTTGTCGAAGAATCGTTTTCTTGCTAGCTTACTTGAAACAAAAAAAAAAAAAAAAAAACATTGATTAATTTTTATTAAACAACCTAAACCTACTTATTTTATCGAGTTATTCAAATTAAAAAAAGAAACTTGCTGCATTTTTATAGACCTACAGAGGTAGGGTGTCCGAATTCACCAACCCCTACTGCTACCCCTACATTCTAAATTCATCTTTTAAATGGATAAAAAAATCTTAATAAATAAATAAGAGGATAAACATAAATCCCTATTCCAAATAAAAACGTTTCCTTAATTACCTGAAGCTTTCTCTCTGACGGGAAAGATTTTACAAAAACTGACTTATTTTCTTCTGATAGAAATTTGAGAGAAAAAAAAAAACACTTTTTTTCTCTTTTATCTTCTATTTTAATTCTTTGAAAGAAAGTATTAATTGAAGTTATGGTGCTTAATTAAGTAGCATTTGGATTATTATGTGAAGGTCATAAGGTGGGGTTGAGTTATGAACAGTGCCTCAAATAATTAGTGGGATAGTGAGGTCATACTATCACTTCCCTGCGTGAAAGGATAGCTATATATGGAGGAGGAATCTTTGGCATATAAGGTCCCTCTCCTCTCAAACAAATCAACACATTAATTACCTCAAACAACAATGTTTCTGTTTCCTTAGCGAAAATTGAGGATAATACTTTGGAACAGTACTGTTGATCAAGCTGACCAAGATGTTTCCTTTACAACGCGGCAATGAGCTGGTGATCCAATTTTCTAATGCTCTCCAACCGCAACACAAAATCTCTAAAGATCTCGTTCCGGATGATCACAACAGCGATAATTCTCCCCTTGTCGCTTATTCAGATAAAAAATTGAGTACCAGCCGCCACAACAAACTCTTTTATGCGCCTGAACCAAGTCAACCTAATTCTGCAGAAGAAGAACATGCAAAAAAGATGGTTCACAGAGAGATTGAGAGGCAAAGGAGGCAAGAAATGGCAACCCTTCATGCCTCTCTTAGATCCCTTCTCCCTCTTTCCTTCATCAGGGTCAGACAATTAATTATCGCTCTACTTTTCCATTTCTTTTTTCTTTTCCTGATTGTGTTAGTTCTGGTATTAGGGTTATTAGTGTTATTCTTATTCTATTGGAGTTTCAGGGAAAGAGGTCGATATCTGATCAAATGAGCGTGGCGGTGAATTACATAAAGCACCTGCAGAAGAATATTAAAGAATTGAATGAGAAGAGGGATAATCTGAAGAAGAAAATTGCCATAAATTACAGCCTCGAAAGCCGTGAGAAGAAGCATGAATCTAGTGGTTTCACTGTCCACCAAAAAAGTTGTGGAACTGTGGGGATTGAATTCAGTGGATTGAGTGAGGAAGTGGTTTCACTTTCTAAACTGGTGGAACTAGTGTTAGAAGAGGGACTTGAAGTTGTTTCTTGTCTTTCAACTAAAGTCAATGGCAGACTACTCCACAGTTTGCAGTGTGAGGTATGTACGTATAGTCCAGGACTAGATTCTTGTCTTCTCGTTATGCTGTTATTCTTGTGAAAAACTATGCATATACTAATATTTTATTTTTCCCTTCTATTATTGATGAAATGGGTTCACTCACAGGTTGTCAATTCCGACAGTGTAGATCTATCTGAACTGAGAAGAAGATTCTCCGATGTAATTCCATCATTTGGAGTTTCTGAATAAATTTGGATATTTCTAGGCTCACTTTCTAACTTGTTCTTAATTTGTCACTGTGTTACACTGCATATATGTTGGACACTCTTTTAATGAACCTTCTACTTTAAGTTTTGGGAAGAGAAGGGACAAAACTTGTGTAGATAAAATTTGAGTCCTCTTTCTCTTAATAATGTATACGCTATTTGAAATTTAACATGATGGAGAGAGTTAAAGTTTCATTGAGTTTATAACCTCATTTGATCTCTAATTACATGACAGAATTACTTACCCCTTGAGAAATCTGTTGGCCACTATTATACAATTAATTTCGTGATATATAGATATAATGACTCGTCTGTTTATTGATTGATCATAATTTCACACTGAGTAATTAATTGGTAGAAGTATTCCTTCTGATTTTAACATGTTTCTTAGGTTTGAATTATTTTCAGGTTGAATGTTGAAAATTTGCCCAAAGACTGTGGGGACCTGCATAAAAATGTTTAAATTCGTCTTTTATTAAAAATTATTTACCTTTAACAAAAGAATGGTATATATGTAATAAGAATCTTTAGACTTCGTGACCATAACTATCTCAAAACTCAAAGCTTTTAGGTATAACAGCATCATGATTATCAAACAAAAAAAAAAAAAAGCCCAAAAATCAGCTGCTTCTTGATAACTCATAAAACTTTATAAAAAATTACAATTATTCCACTATTGTACTTATCTACTTGAGCGTGTATTAAGAGAACTTTTCTTGACAGAAGGGAAAAATTGTCTTTTAAGATGTACAACATTGAACAAAACTTTATCTTTTTCAGTAGATTTTTTGTATAAATGACATGAAACAAAACCCTGATCAATATGTTCAAGGGATCAAGCTATTTTTCAGTAGCGTAAGATTTTTGATATGCACTTTATAGCTAACATTTATCTCTCTCCGGTCAATGAGAAAACAAAAACAGGCAAAAACGGTTCTGATGAAGCATGATGCATGTGCATGGCTTACCTATAATACTGTCTTTGAATTCACTTATTTCTTTAGACATTTTTTCTTGAAACATTTGAATTAGAAGAGTGTATAGTACCTGTATCCTAATTAGAATATATATTTTGACAACTATGTCAGAAATCATAGGACAGATGTGTGAAGAGATCATTGTTAATGCTCTGCAAATTATGCGAAGATGTGTAAATACCTCTTATTAGCCACTTTTCCCTAATTTATCATGATCAGAAGGACCTTGTCTGATATCTTTAAAAGATTATGTATAAAGTAGAATCTTAATATTTGTTTCTGCATACATTACTTTTGTTTGGTTTCATTCTTAATTCCTTTAACAGATTTTATTTTGTGTCCTTCCCACATATGGCAGAATAAAACATCCGATTTATCTTGTTCGGAACTTCCAAGTTAGGTTTTCAAACGAAGATAATAAAAATTTTCAAGCACTTATGTTTGATCTGTCTTCTTCATCCACATTGATTTGAAGTTAGATTAAACTGCTTTGCTACTGTTTGGTTGGTAAATTAGTTAACTTTGTATCCTACAAAAGCACACCTGTGGGCTTTGAAAAAGAAAAATTAACGAACCAAAACTTCAAAATTCTTATTCACGCAAATATTAGGATGTAAAAATAGTTTTCTTGCTAGTTTGTTAATATGGCAGTTCCACGTGACAATTGTATTGTCATAATATTTAATTTAAAGATTCAATTTTCGTTTTGATTTTAGAATAAACCTTCTAAAATATTATGTTGCCCGTTAATATTTAGTCTTATTAAAAGTCATAAAATTAATTTACAGATACAAAATAAATTGGTTTTATAGAGTTAATTTAGATTTAAAATTTACTTTTTAAATATGATTTCAAAGTGAAAAAATACATGTGGGAATGATAGATGATGGAGGAGACAAGTTTGGAAAAATATAAGAAAGTATCCATTTTCTATCAGCTTGTATTCCTGGAATAAAGTGACAAGAATTGTATCATCGGTTTGAATTCAACTTATGGTGTATTATGGATGGCAAACCTGCATTCCATATTTGTATAGATTTATTAACTAAAAAGTGAATTTAAAGACCTAATAAAACATTTAAGGGTAATGTAATGGTGAAATTACATAATGGTAAAAGAATAAAGGCAAAACATTCCCAGGAATACCAAACAAGAATCACTTTACCCCTCAAATGGGAAAAAACCTTAATGGCATGAGTATAATTAATATAAAAAAAAAACAAAAAAAAAACTTATATTAGTGGCTTAAGTCCTTAACGATGGAATATGGTGTTATAATCTATACCTCTCTCTTTATATACATATATGTATGCAAAGGCTCGGTTTGGACCCATGGGCTCACAAATCAAAAGTTTGAAGTGTTGAGTTCCTACGAAGGGGGCTTCTTCCCACACCCCAAACCATTTCTCCTGTACCTCCAAAACTTTTCTTATTTCCAATTTTATCCATTAAATGAAGAGAGAGAAAACAGTAAAAAATAGTAAATAACGGATTACGAGATCCGTCCTGTTATTTAATTTTTCTATGAAACGGATTATAAAATCTATTTCATGATTTTAGGAAACGTATTTCGAAAGCTGTTTTATTTATTTTTCATTTTTTATATGAAACGGATTATGCATTCCGTGTCACAACTTCCAGAAACAGAGTTCGAATTCCGTTTTATAATTATATTTGTTAATATCATTTATTGCGCTTCCACTAAGTTGCCGTAGTAAATATCATTTACTGCGCTTCCACTAATTTTCACCCACTACCAGCTACAACTTAATTAGGGATAAAATGATAAATTTGGGGTACTGAAAAAGACTTGGAGGTACAGGGAGAAGGCGCCTCCTACGAATCCGAAAATGAAGTGGGCTTTGATGAATGAACAGTATTGGGCCTATAGATTTTTAAGGAGATCTATTTCCACCGCCTTTCTTTCTGCACCCTTCTTTTCTTCTTACACCTCATAGCTGTATTGAAATGATCTTATTACCCTTAATGAAATATTTAATAGAAAAACCTAAAATCACTTTATCTCCTACTTCTTCTTGCGTGTTCCTCTGCTCCGCGTCTACAGCCACTTCTTCCTCTACACCTCCATTGATGGAGGAAATGGAAGTGTAGGAGATGAAAAGTAAGAAGAAGAAATATGAATGTAAAAATACAAAAATACAATTAGAAAGATAAACTAAGAATTAAAAAAAAAAATCATAAAGTGTGTGAACATGCATTAATCCATTACAATTAAAAAGTCATATATATATATATATACTAGTGTAAACACATGCGCTATCGCGCCTGTGTGTACACATTTTTTTGAATTATATTAATAATTGATGATGTTGTAATGTTATTAAGTTAATAAATAAAATAAAAGTATATTTATAAAAAATAAAATAAAATGTACGGAGAA
>Ga0214544_1013210_pt1 | contig 10173 bp, 7 predicted proteins | sample CNSS3metaG_FD_160074 | JGI IMG/M metagenome (GOLD analysis project Ga0214544, IMG submission 160074) | Root nodule microbial communities from cowpea collected in UCLA plant growth center, Los Angeles, California, USA - CNSS3 | ecosystem: Host-associated > Plants > Roots > Nodule | place: USA...
AAAGCTTCTGTGATTTGTTGCTTCTCACGTCAATTTCAATATCATTCTCCATGAACTTAGATGTGAGTATAGTGATTTCATCACTAAACACATCTGGGGACTTAAGAACATAAGCAATATGGCAATATTCTTTGGTCCTTTTCAAGTCATCTACGCGTCTAGGTTTTACATTTGTGAATGCAATGATATCTCCAGTCTCAGGTTCATACTTTCGTGCACCTTTCACTTCATCAGTGATGCTCTTCACGGTAATCTTATATAACAAGTCATAGGGAAATTTGAAGTCGTTGGACCTTTGAAGGGTGCTGATTTCAGAAAAAGGAGCTTGAGACACGCTCATCAAGCTTGAAGACAAGTCACTGTGTGTTTCCTCAATCAATGCAGGAATGAAGGATTTCATGTAATCTTTTATTGAGTGGAATGTCTGCGGAATTTTCCTCACCTGCGACAAAACAAATTTTCAATACAAACTCTTGCATTTTACTGAAAAATACTGCAAAGTGAAAAAGAAACCTTGTGCTTGAAAAGCTTTTTGTTGAAAACATCATTGAGAGTCCAAGAGAATACAGTATCTACCAAGCTTCCATGCCCAAGATTTTCCATCCTTGCTCACGCTTATCGATCAATCAGTAGCACAAGCACAACCCAATTTATGAAGCTTCGACACGGTGTTGGAGCCGCGCTTCCCCGATTCGGAAGCGCACCGGACACGGACACCAGTCAGAAGTGCGTACGACGCGGTGTCGTACACTGATATTTGGGTCGGTCTTCTTTGTGGACGCGCGCGGAGAATATACGTTTTGTGTGGCTAGAGAAAAGTCAAAGGTGGGTGTTGATCTTTCTCTTTTTTTTCTTTGCTTTATACACCCAATAAACAGGGGCTTACTTAGCATACAAGGAACCGAAAAGTTTGATTTTTTCCCATCACTTTCATGCATCGAGTTCCTACGTTAAATCTTTATACTTATATTCCTTCGTACTTATATTCAAGTGAGTAGTAATGGTAGTTTGTCCCTTTTTTTATTTGAAAAAAAAAATAAAGATGTTTATATTTTTTGTTCATTATCGATGTGCAATATTTTTGTTTACCCATGAATAAATAAGTGTTAACCTTTGGAATATATTTTGAATATGGGTGAAAGGATGTACAAAACCTATTTCAATCTTCACTCTCTTCATTACCAGTGGGGAGTATATGTTGGTGAGTCAAGTAATGAAATTTTCATAATTTAATTAACAACATATGAATTCATCTCCTTCCTATGTGCCAACTTGTGACTTAATAAATGCTAACCCAAATGCAATGTTTTGCACATGAATTTTTCTTTCTTCAATAACTTCAATAGTGGCACTTTCATGCCTTGAGTTCATATGATAAAGTTAAATCTTCATACTCATATTCTTTCAAGTGAGTAGTGATTGTAGTTTGCCCCTCTTTGTTATTTGAAAAAGGAAAATAAAGGTGTCTATATTTCTTGTTTACTACCACTACGCAGTATTTTTGTTTACCCATGGCTACATAAATGCTAACCTATGGTATACATTTTGAACATGTGTGAAAGGATGTACAAGATAGGAATTTGAATAGTTCTCTTGGGTGGTGATGCCGAAGTGTTCCATGTAGAAGCATTGACAAGTCTTGTTCAAATTGCAGGATGGGAGTAAATTTTTGAATTAAACATCTTCCTTGGCACATTATGACAAGGGTAATATAATAAATCAGCCTTGGCACCTCCCAATAAAGTTGACAAGTGTTGTCATAATTAGAAGGTGAAGTGAGACCATTTATTTCAAATATGCGTTAGCTTTTACAGTGGTCAAACTAAATTTCTTAATTGGCACGTTATCTCAATTGAAGTATCTGTCACCTTTTACAAAAGTAATATAATAAATCAGTTTTGGCATCTTCCAATAAAGTTGACAAGTGTTGTCATAATTAGAAGGTGCAAGTGAGGCCATTTATTTCAAATATGTGCCAGCTTTTACAATGGTGACAGTAAATTTCTGAATTGGCATGTTATCCCAATTGAAGTACCTATCACCTTTTAGAATAGTAATATAATTAATCAGCTTTGGCACTTCCCAATAAAGTTGACTAGTCTTGCCATAATTAGAAGGTGCAAGTGAGACCAACTTTTACAGTGGTGAGAGTAAATATCTTTCTTGGCACACTATCCAGGTGAAGGTAGTCAATTCTATTTAAGGTTGTGGTTCCTTAGTTTGAAAGTTGTGGAGTGCTCTAGTATAATAAGTAAAAATGGTTTTATTTGAGGAGTTGAACGCATATAATTCCTTTAATGCTGCTATTGATTTCGAAGATGGAAGGTTCTCTTTATGTAGATTTGCAAATGGCGTTACTCTTAACCATATGCACATCATCATAAGAAGTCATTTGATGAGACCATCTGAGCCCCCACTCAGCCATCTTTGGTACCATGTCCCTCTTGAATTTGTTGCGCAAGGCATTGCTGAGTTCCTTTTTATAAGGAATGACGAAGATCTTCAACATGCCATCCAGTGGCACGCAATAATGGTCCTGACAACGACAATATCTTTTTATGTTAACTTCATGAAAGTTGAGAAGTGTGACAAGTTTGTTCATATTTAGTTTTCTTTTATATGTTTTAACATTGTACTTTAAGATGGTTGAACTTGTTCACTTTATCTAAAGAAGTTTTTGTTCACTATTTAGTAATGAATTGGAATGATTAAGTTCTTGCATTACTGATTGCGAATTTGTGTTAAACATGGCAAACTCTTACAAACACATAAAGACGACCTAATTCATATGTAATACAAGATACGACAACAAATATTAAACCGTAGATAATGTCCTTGAAAAACAGGTACTTAGTACTTCAATAAAAGTTTCATTACACACAAATACTCTTTTTACATTGCACACACTTAAGTCTTTATTGGAAATTAAGTACTAATGACAAACATTACTACACATAATTTTAAGACTGCCATAAACACATAACGAACTAAGCCTTAGTCATCGACATTACTGGTTGAAGTTGAGGTTGTTGCATCCAAATTGTGACCTTCAGCATGATGTAGGGTCACAGAAAGCTTCATTGGGAGATTATATGGGAGTGGAAGGAAAAAGGCAACCATGTCGCGAACATCATCATCCGTAAGGAGCTTAATTGTTTCATACTGGTCCCAACGTCCTAACACAGGCTTGTGAAACCATACATCTTTGACTCTTCTTCCTTGACTGCAACAACGATAGCTTGCAATTTCTTCTTTCAACATTTGTAAATTCATAGTAGTTGACACATAAAAAGAAAAATTAATGCGACCTTCGTAGTTAACAGCAACAAGAAAACTATTGTGAATGTTATTTTCGTGATGGAGCACCATCCTTGTTTTGGTAATAAGCAGTTATGGTTGTGAACTGAACGACCTAATAATTTATAAGCGAATTGGTTACTTGATGGTCAAAAAAAAATGTTGAACCTTGGATTAAAGTGGGTTCACATGACAAAGTAAAGTGAGATAAAGCCTGATTGGAATTCATCGTGCAATGTGTATATCAACTATATCTGTGATGTTGCTTTCACGTGATGACATTGACTAGAGCATACTACTCATCAGGTGCAGTGCTTTTTATTTTAACCTGACATATCACATGCGAAATAATTAAAGCTGCAACACATAATAAAAATCACTACAAAACAAACCACTATCAAAAAGTCATTGGTTGATCAGCAAAGTGGATCTAAATCTTGTGCGTTCGATTTGTCTACTTTGAATCTAAATCATTAACATAAACAAACAAAAATTGTCATTGTTGTAGCCCACGTTGAGCCAATCAGGCTTATAAATAATGCCCTTCATAAATTCATTCATCAATCTAATCAAGTCAGTGCGATATCTCCTACCCCCCAATGACATCTACAACATTCACTGTGTTGGTGTACTTCAATGGCAGCATCTATGCTGAAGTTAACTATTCTGATACATACATTAGCTCCAACACGGCATGGGTGACCATAACAAATACTATGACGTTGTCCCAACTTAAGCAGACAATCCTCAAGGAATTCAATAGTGCAACGTTGGACGACTATGAAGTCGACTTACGTTACAAGTTACCGATCTTCATATCGTGCGACATTACACACTATCGATCTTGTACGATGTGTGGAGATGACGATGTTGAGTCCATTTTTTACATGGGAACGACAAAAGCATGTCATCTTCCAGTTGAGATAATGGCCTTTATTACAGCAAGGCATAGAAATGCAATCCCTGACGAAGTTTATTTTGAATTTTCTAATAACTTCAACATGTCCCTCAACTTAGATTGAGGTTATATTTTCTTATTTAAAGTATGTAATTTTATTTAGGGTTAAATATGTTTTTTGTTCCTAAACTTTTAGTAAAAATTGGAATTAGTCCCTCTTCGAAACTTTGACCCAATTTAGTTCCTCAACTTCAAAATTGCGTGAATTTAGTCCTTTTCATCATATTTTGTTAAGTTTATTTGACGTTTCAAATGCGTTTCATGATAGTTTCTTAACTAATATTGAAGCAAAAATGTGTCAAATGGTGTAAATATCTCAAATGCTATCATGAAATGTGTTTGAAACGTTAAATAAACTTAACAAAATTTGCTTGAAAGGACTAAACTAACGTAGTTCTGAAGTTTGTGGACTAAATTGGACCAAAGTTTTGAGGAGGGACTAATTTCAATTTTCAATGAAAGTTGAGGGACCAAACACATATTTAACCCTTTTATTTATGACGTTCTTCTTCATCAAATGTTTATGCAACTTTTAATTTCAATGAATTTGAACTTACATAATGAGGATGGTGAAATGCCAATCTCTTATAAAATGTTCTCAAGTCACATGCTAACATTAGAGGTCGTGCCCGTCACATGGGTTCATAATAATTTGTACCACTCACATGGGTACATAAGAAGTCATGTGAATCACATGAGTACATAAAAGCTCGTGCCACTCACATGATAACATTAACTCTCGTGCAAGTCACATGTTCACATAGTAGAAAGTCACATGATAACTTTAATTTCGGTATAAAAGACTACCATCACTTTCTAAAGTCACAATCTTAATCTTGCAATTTCTCTTCACTTTGAAAAATCATCGAAAGTCAGGTTCAACCACAACCTAAGATGGAAGGGCCAATGTTTGCCTGTGTATACGACGATGGAGAAATCGCTAGTGATGCTCAAACTGGTGCCTACTTTGCATCTGCAAAGACAATCATGATCTGCATCCATAGAGGTTTTGGCTTATCCAAACTTATTCGCATAATAATAGAGAAGGCAAATAGAGATCCAAGGGATGAAGTTCCAATTATTCACTTTAAATTTCAGACTAAAGTTTGTTCGTCTACCTCAAATATTTTTCAAACTCCCGCGCATCACAACACCCAAAGGTTCTCTCCTCCAATTATCGTAGAAGTTGAAAACCTGGGTCTACCTCCAGCATCCTTAGAAGCATTTAGTGAAGATGAGGACAATATACTTTTTTATGAACATGATGACCATGACCAAACACTAGATGTCCACCCCATACAACAACAAGACCCTCACCCTCAGACACATGTCCCCTACCACCCACCACAAAACTTCCAATTATATGAGGAATACAACCAAAGCCCATACCAGGAATGCCCAAAGGCATATGACCACCACACAATGTTGAATGACAACATTGACCATGATGTTGGTACACTGACCCAAGGAATGAGGTTCCAAACAAAGGAACAACTTCTAGATGCTTTAAATAGGTACCACATAACAAACCATTGCACCTACAAAATGACACACTCAAACACCACAAGGTTGAAGGTGCAATGTGTACAACAGTTGTGTCCTTGGAAATGTCAGGCAATATTACGTACAAGGGACCAAGTGTGGAAAATTAGAAAAGTTGAAGGTGTGCACACATGTGCCACACAACTCATAACGCAAGACCACAAACACCTGGGCTCAAGAATAATTTCTCAACACGTAAGACAAATGGTGGAGTCAGACCCATCCACACCAATTGCAACAATAATTTCTTCCATCCAGACCTCTATGGGATATAACACAACCTACAGAAAGGCATGGTTGGCGAAACAACAAGCAATTGAAGATGTGTACGGAAACTGGGAACAGTCATACAACCGATTGTCGTGCCTACTACAAGCCATGCAAACTTATTTGTCTGGGTTGGTATAAAAGTTGAAAACCAGTCCAATTACAGATGGGGACGACATCCTACAAAACCAACAAACTTTCGAAGGGTGTTCTGGACATTCAAACCATGCATTGATGACTTCTCATTTTGCAAACCAATAGTCCAAGTCGATGGGACCTTCCTTTATGGAAGGTATAGGGGCACCCTTCTAGTAGTTGTTGCACAAGATGGGAGAAATAACATTTTTTCCACTGCATTTGCTATAGTAGAGGGTGAAACCGCTGAAGCTTGGTTTTTTTTTTCCTTAAAAACCTAAGGACACACGTCAAGCCTCAACAAAATTTATGCTTAATGTCAGACCGCCATAATTCAATCATTGCAGCATTCAATAAACCCAGTAGAAGCTGGACTCAAGGGAACTGCGTGCAAGTGTTTGGTATTAGACACATTGCACAAAATTTTACAAAAAGATTCAAGAATACAACTCTGAAAAAGGACCTCATCAACATGGGTAAGTTATTACATGTAAATCTGTCTTTTTCATTTTTTTGGCTGTTAATTATTCACACCCAATATTAAATCATAAATTATTCTTAAAATTATATTTGCAGTGTACGCATTGACGGAGCCACGCTGTAACTACTACTACAACATCATTAGAGAAGACAACTCAGAAGCAGCAACTTGGGTTGACCAAATTCCAAGGGAACAATGGTTTCTTGCATATGATCAAGGAAGAAGGTGAGGTCATGTAACAACAAATCTAGTTGAAGCAATAAATTCTGTCTTGAAGAAGACAAGGAATTTGCTAATTTCATCCATAGTATTGGCCACGTACACTAGGTGCAACACATACTTTACCAAAAGAGGTAGACAAATAACTGCAATGCTCAGTGCTAGTCATGTGTATTCTGAATATGCAATAAACTTCCTACAAGATGCGGACTCCAAGTCCAACACACACAACGTCGTTGAATTTGATAGAAATACCACAAGATTTACAGTGGAGGAGATGGTCAATCCCAGAGAGGTTCGTCCGGCAGAAAAATTTGTAGTCAGGTTAGATGAAAGGTGGTGCGATTGTGGAAAGTTTCAAAAACTACATCTACCATGTTCACATGTTATTGCAGCTTGCAAGCATGAGCACTACAACTTCAGCATGTACATAAGTCCACATTACAGGCTGGATGTCATCGTCAAAGTATATGACAATTTATTTGGCGAGTTAAGACATGAAAAATATTGGCCACCATACCAAGGGCCAAAGGTTTGGCCCCATCCTGCCACAAAAAGGATCGAGAGGGGTCGTCCTAAATCAAGTAGAATTAGGACTGATATGGACATTAGGGAAGGAAGACAATCAAGAAAGTGTTCCTATTGTAGAACTGAAGGACACACAAGAAATCATTGTCCTAATAACCCTGCACTTTCATGATCTGCATCAAACCACTTAGTTTATGTTGTACTTTGAATTGTCTTCAATAAATATAAACTTCATTCAATTCAATAGCACATCTTTTCTTATTATCTTTTATTCTTACTTATTTTACATAAACCAAAAACATATAAAAAATTAATTTCATATACAATAATGAAATCGTGTTAAATTATTTTAATTCTTTCCTTCATTTCTAAATTAATTTAGACAAATTTACAATGTTTAAAATATAAAATTTTTAACAATTATCCAAAATTAAAAGAAGCCTATAATTCCAATTTTTGTTAACACATGTTACAAAAAAATACAAAGTTGAGCCCAAAATTCGGTTGCCCAGTCCTGGAGTTTAATCAGTGAACATAATTAAAGGAAGTGTCACACTAATACAATATAACAGCGCAGTCCTAGAGTTTAAACTTAACCCTCTACAATTATCCAAGGCACACCACAATGCCAAAACTAAAACAAATACAAAGTGCGACAAAGTCAACATAGGAAATTAAAATATAGACTGACTAGTACATGGGCCATAGCCAAAACGAAAACCCAAAGTAGGAAAAAAAATTCAGCCCAGATGGCTAAGCAGCGGAACTATCACCTCCCTATTGACCACGGGTGTTCCTCGCATCTGCTCACATCAACAAGTTGATGATCATCGCAAAAGAGAGAACCACGCATACAAAACACACAACAAGCAAAGGGTAAGCTAGAGCCAAAAAGATTTTATCATGTAATCAGATATACTTTCACAGTCTAATATACATACATCATCCAAGCATATTATGACCTTCCAAATCAATACACTAAGACTTGACTCGACTCATCCGGATACATATAACCTGGTCGGATTCAGCAGATGCTTGCACTTGTGGTGGATACCTCTGCTACCCCCGAGCTATGTGTTACAAGTGTTACAATGAATCAATCCCCCACACACAAGGTTAGCCCTTAATGAGTTTCGAGCCTCCTGCTACTCTCACCACAAGAGTCAGTCTGCTCTAAGTGAGACTAATTGACCCCTCAGAGTGTCAGGATGCAGTCCTTACCTTGAATCCTTACCAAGTTATATAAATGGGGCACCACCATGGACACCCACTAACATGGGCCATGAAATTACGTCCTGACCACTGAAGCACGACCCTGAAATCTCACCTAGAGATTCCAAGAAATTACGCACTAACACGGACCAATCATACCCAAACAATCAAAGAAAATTTATAATGCATATACATATATTACGTCAGCCTTTATTACCATTCCCTTTCATGTTTCAGATCAAATACATACCAACTCATCATACTCCATCCATGGATACCGAATTCTCAACTCATCTCATTGTCATGCCACTTTCATAACCAACCATTCCATGATATTTTTACATGCCAAGATTTATTCAAATTCATCATTCACAACTCATACACCCTCCCACTCATGCATATTTATCCCCTTCATGCCATCATATAATAATCCCATCAATTAAATGCCAAACATCCAAGAACAGGAAAGGAAACACCAAACTAGAACGCACTCTTGCCCAGCTCTTCGCTCAGGCTGAAGGGTCTCGCTCAGGCGAGAGGGACTCTCGCTCAAGCGAGCTCCCCTTCGCCTAGGCGAGAGTTCGACAAGGAGAACAGTAGCCTCTGCGCAGTCTCGCTTAGGCGAGACCCCCTTCGCCTAAGCGAGACATCTACTCGCTCAAAACAAGGTTTGGTCGCCTGAGCAACAACTCGCGTAGAAAGCCTTGGGCGAGCCTCTGCTCATCTTGCCTAGGCGAGGTAAGCTCGCTTGGGCGAGATTATCAGTACTCGCCATTGTTCGCGCCTGCATCACACATACACATATACCAAACAAAAAATCCAGGCAGTCCAGGCATCCATGACAGCACGCAAACTCGAGAATCATGAAACTAAAATGGCACAAGTCAAAAACACACCAGACAAGGAGGTTCTAGCTTCCCTTACCTAGAAGGGTTTAGCAGAGGACTTCGACTCCACAACAGTGAGCACAATCGCTCCAAGGAAGGTTTAAAGAGCTGGAAAACAACGAAACAAATTTCAAAATGAGCTCCCTACAGAACCCTAGATGGAAAACACGAAAATATGCTAAGGAATGGATGGTATGAGATGTAGGATGACTTACATGGAGTAGGAAAGAGCTCGAGCGAACTTGACAACGGTGAGGAAACAAACCCTAGCAGAGGGGTTGACGGTTGCAGCTCAAGGTTCTCTGAAAGTGAATAGAAAGTGTGAGTTAGGGCAGACTCAGGAGTGGGTTTTATCCTTTGGGCCAGCCCTTAGGCCCAACAGTTTTAATGCAGCCCTTAAAACATTAGGGCAGAAAACTGGGCCTTACAAAAGACATAAAAAAACACCTAATTTAATTTTCATCAATTCTCATTATACATTACATATAATTTCAAAAATTTCAAAAAATGAATTGATTTTTTTTAATATATATACATATAATTTTAAAAAAATTGGGGAGCCCCATTCTTGCCCCTTCTAAGATTCGTCCATATATATCATCATATCGTCATATAATCATATCGTTTTACCGTTTTATCATGTTATC
>Ga0214544_1013226_pt1 | contig 10155 bp, 6 predicted proteins | sample CNSS3metaG_FD_160074 | JGI IMG/M metagenome (GOLD analysis project Ga0214544, IMG submission 160074) | Root nodule microbial communities from cowpea collected in UCLA plant growth center, Los Angeles, California, USA - CNSS3 | ecosystem: Host-associated > Plants > Roots > Nodule | place: USA...
AAAAAAAAATATATATAATATATAATATAATATATATATATATATATATATATATATATAAAATATATATATATAATATATATATATATATTTTATATATATATATATATATATATATATATATATATTATATATGTATATTTTATATATATATATATAATATATAATATATAATATATAATATATAATATATACCTATATACATATATCATATTTATAATATATAATATATAATATATATATATAAAATATAAAATATATAATATATATATATAAAATATATAATATATATATATATATATATATATATATATATATATTCATTTAATATATATATATATATATATATATATATTTAATATTTAAAATTTATTGGCGGGTTGATGAGCCAACCCGGCTCATCACGGGTTCAACCCGAATGAGCCGGGTTCTTAGTGGGTTGAGTTCATTTTTAACCCGTACTGAAATTTGTAATTTTTTTCAACCCCAACCTGACCCGAACCCGTGATGAGCCAGGTTGGCTCGCAGGTTATAACACATTTTGATGGCTCTAATTTTTGATATACTTAAAAATAATTTGTGTTATAAAATAAATTAGTAATAGATAAAGGAGAAGAAACAATAAAGAATGAGAATAAGGAATAATTTTTTTCTGTATGTATGTCAGATAGAGAGAGTCTCATTTATACATAAGAGATGTAACCCATAAAAAATAGAAATCAAATAGTCAAATTATTATTTAAACCTAATATTAATCATATAAGTAAGTGTATCAAATCAATAGACGACTATTAATTCATAACACTCATTGAATGTCCATTAATGAGAGAATGTACCTCTTTAAATCCTTACTAGTCAAAATCATTTGGGATAAGAACCTAGTAAATGAAAATGAATACAACAATACAACCTTCTGAATTCTTTAATATAATATTATTCATCACATATTCTACTTCTTCCTTCAGGTAAACACATATCATTAAGATGGCGAAGTCCAATCTTGTGATTTAATTGCTCAAAATTATCCATAGTAAAAAATTTGTAAATAAATATGTCAAATTTTCATATGAACGAATTTTTTGGATCTTTATATCACCTTTTCAATTGAATAATGCATTTTTGTCTTCATATATGATTGTTGATTTCATTTTTCCAAGGATAAACCACAAGTTTGTCATGCATGTTGAATTATAGTTCTTAACCAAATACATTCTCAACTTACCTCATGTAATGCAAAAATTCTACATGATTTGACGATGTCGCTGTTATGGTTTGTTTTACAAACTTCCGTGAAATTATTGTGCTATCACATGCGAACAAATATAATGTTTGTGATCAACCATTGTGACATTGTAAAGATTTGATACATAATGTGCATATGCTTAACCCATTATATATGATTTTGAATCATTTGGATAAAATAAGTCCATATACTTTGAAGTATATGTTTTACTCTAATCAAATGCCTTCTTGTATGTGAAAAATTATATTTTTCTTAACAAATTTACAACAAATGCAATATTTGTATCAAAAAGTTCATCATTTTATTAGCATTTAGCATTGGAGTACATAATGGATGTGACTTTTATTTAAATACTCAATTTATAATTTCAAGCAAAACTTTACCCTTCCAATATCTTTCATCTAAAATTTCTTTAAGTAATCAATTGTCTTTGTGGGCTCATTAGGAGTTCCAACGATGTTTATGTCATCTGCATAAAAAAACAATTATGGTAAATTCATTTTTTAATATTTTCATATAAATACAAGGACAAATATGATCATTTTCATACCCTTCTTTTAACAAGTACTCACTAAGACGATTATACCACATATGTCATGATTGTTGGACAAATATGATCATTTTCATACCCTTCTTTTAACAAGTACTCACTAAGACGATTATACCACATATGTCATGATTGTTTTAATCAATAAAGGGACTTGTTTAGTTTTACTGAATAATCCTTTTTGAAATTTGCCTTGTTGGGGAAATTAAATCATTTAGGAATTTTCATATAAATATCATTCTTAAGAGAATCGTACAAATAGGTTATAATATCATCTATTAGATGTAAATACAGATCTTCTTGCACAACTAGGATAATCAAATATCAAAATATTGTTGTATCCAATACTAGTGAATATGTCTCTTCATAAATCAATATCAGGTTTTGTGAAAAACCTTGAGCAACGAATTGTGCTTTGTATCTAACAATTTCAACATTCTTATTTTGTTTTTTTGTAAAATCCATATGTACCCAACGTGTTTCCACTACTAAAAATTCCAATATTACATGGGAATTTTCTTGCAAATTTGTTGAAAAAATTTGCAAGAAAAGACTTTTTTCTGCTATTTTTTCTAAGAATTTTAATTGGCGGGTAATTCCTTCGTGGGTAATTATTTCCTACAAAATTATAAAATTCGCAAGTATTTTCTACAAAATTTGTTGCAAAAAGTGTTTTATAAAAAATATTTTGCAAAAATATTGGCAGCAATTTCTTGCAAATTTTTTTTCATAACAAAATTTATAAGTATTTCCTACCAAAAAAAATTTAAAATAAAATTGGCAGGAAATATGAATTTTTCTAGTAGTGTTCACATCCTTAGGTATGTGAATTACAGGTTCAAAAACCTTTCGTTTAGCAAGCAAATATAATTATGCTTATATTGCATCTTTTCATTTTGGCTAAACATTTCTTTGTCGGTAACCTTCAATGATCATTGGTTCTTGATCCTCATTGTCACTCATAACATTCATCGCTATATTATATACAAAAGTCTCGTCAATGTTGACTTCATTTTGGTTCCATATTATATGATTCATGACATAATTTATTGATTTCTTATCATTTTCAACAATTTTCGGTACCCAAGGTTCTTCTAGAACCAAGTCAATAACTATGTTAAATGAATCTTTTGGGATTTCCATCTTTTAGATTAGGTCATTAAGCATTTTAGTGTTGACAAAAAGAAGACGATGGACATCTTCCTTTAATAAGGAGTTTTGATGATGATGATGATGACATATGAAGAAGTATGGAAGACTTAATCATGATGCATCGAAAAAAGTTGAAGACTTAAATGTTTCGATTCAAGAGAAACATTGAAGACTTAGGGGTTTAGTTGTTTAGGTCTTGTAATTTGTGTATATTATTTAAAATAGTTAAACTAGTATGTCAAGAGTCAAAAAGGCAAAACCCAAGTAGTAGAGCACCAATAGAATTTTATTTATTTGCAAAACTCACTAGAATAATCAATTATTCTTAGAGATAATCGATTATCTCAATTAAAACTAATTTTTGAGAGATGCCTTTATGATAATCGATTATCACTGTTGATAATCGATTATCACTTGCTGATAATAGATTATCCTGGTTGATAATAGATTATCACAGCGAGAAAAATGTTTTTAGAAAAATTTTTGTGATAATCGATTATCACTTATGATAATTGATTATCTGTGGCAGTTGTGACTTAACTTTTCATATTGCTTAATCTAATTTATAAATAGGCTTCTATAAATAAAGTGCTAAGCTTTCATTTCAAAATACAAAAGTTAGAGAAGTTTGAGTACTTGAGAACTCTTTGTGGGAAGGCTATGAAAAACCTAGTGTGGGTAGATTGATAACTTTCATCAAGTGGGATCTTGAGTGATTGAGTGTTGCTGTTATTGCTAGGAGAAGCTGATCATCCTTTGTGTGATTCAAAGAAGGTGTTCATTCCTTGTGTGGTTCAAGGAAGGTGTTTCTTCATCTCTTGTGTGATTCAAGAGAGGTTTTCATCCCTTGTGGATTTCAAGGGAGGTGTTTCTAAACCCTAATTTTTCTTATCATTTATTGTAAGTTTGGTTTATTTTAGTGGCTTAGTTAATCTCGTTTGTGAGAGATTAACAACTGGACGTATAGTATTTTGATCCGAACTAGTATAAATACTTTGTGCAATTTTCTCTTCCTTACTCTCTTTATTTTATTATGTTTACTAAAATAAAGGAAAGAATTTTAATTGAATTTTGATATTAAGAGGGAAAAATTTTAAAAGCACAATTTTTATTAAGAACCCAATTCATCCTCCTCTTGGTTTTTGTCCAAACGCTAATCATTACGCTGCTTAATTTCAACATTTAGCTTATTTTTTCATTCGAGATTTTTATCTTTCGAACCAACAAGCCCACCATGTTTCAAGCATGACTTTGGAACCAAGAAGCGTACCATGCTTTATGCATGTTAAGAATTAATACCAAATATTTGGAGCATTAGCAGCTGGTATATATAATTTAGTTACCCTTTCTATCAGTAAAAGCATCTGGTAATTAATTGACTAATTTTGTAAGAAATTTATCCTTTGAACTTCCAATTCACATTCTTTTGTACAAGGATCAAGGAAAGATAATGAAAATTCATTCCAACCAATATATTTTTTCAATTGTTTTCTTTCTCCCCCTAATGTTGAAAAAACTTATTCATCAAAATCACAGTCAAAAATCAAATTGTAAATAAGTCTCTTGTTGGTAGTTCAAAATATTTTATTATTGAGGCAGAATCATATCCAACATATATTGTCAATCGTCTTTGATGACTCATCCTAGTCCCTTTTGGTAGGGAAATTGGAACATATACACCACACTAAAAAATTCTTAAATGAGAAGTATTAGGTTATTGACCAAAAACCGACTGCATATAGAGTATTTGTGATAACTTGTGGGCTTGATGTGAATCAATACTATAGCATGCAAAATTGCATATCCCCAAGTAGCAATTGGAATATTAGTTCTCATAAGTAGTGGTCTTGCAACAAATTTTAGACGTTTTATTAATGAATTTACAAGTCCTTTTTGAGTTTGAACATGTGTTACTCGATGTTCAACTTCAATTTCAATTTATATACAACGTTAATGAAAAGCATGAGATGTAAATTGACCACCATTATCAAGACACATTTTCTTAATCGAATAATATGGGAAGTAAGCTCTTAACTATGCTAATAACTTTGCAAATTCTTGATTGCGAGTTAATAATAAAGAAATATGTGACCATCTAGTAGATGCATCAATTAAAACCATGAAATATCTAAATAATCCACATGATGGGTGTATTGGACCACAAATATCACCATGTATTCGTTCTAAAAATGAGATTGACTTATTTCTACTTTTTTTGGTGATGGCCTTATTATCAATTTTCTTTTGTGAACATGCAGTACATGAGAAGTCATCGGATTGAAGAAGTTTTGACTCTTAAGTGAGTGTCCACATGAGTTTTTCAACTATTTTTCGCATCATAATAGATCCATGATGATCAAACTGATCATGTCAAATAAGGAATTCATTTTGATTTGTAAACTTCTGGTTTACCATGACATGCATTTCAATGGTACTAATATATGTGTCCAAACCATAAGAGAATGTTGATAATTTCTGCAATATACATTTTTTTTATTCAACCAAAGTCTAGTGATATAAATATATTTCATATCTCCTTCATTGTTTGTCTCAATATGATATCCATTTAGACAAATATACTTAACTTAATTAAAAAGTTTCTAATAAACATCTTGGTAAAAGTATAGTGACTCTTTTGAAACGCTCAAATATATTTGTAGTACCAAAGATAATGCTAATATTAACTTCTTGCATAACCAAACAAGAGAAAAAATATTATTACTCTTGAGAATTGTATGAGTTATTACAAAATATATTTATTAATCTATACAACACTATTGCATATCAAAAGATCATATATATATATATATATATATATATATATATATATATATATATAATTAAATTTTAGTTAACCTCAACTCATATGTAACACCCAAAATTAATGAACTCCGCGAGTCATATATTATCATATAAAATCAAACAAAACTAAATATAAAACATCATCTCCAAAAAAATTGAACCTTTATTATTTATATGTATAGTATAACAAAATCAAACCACAAATCGATATCAAAATCCTATTTCACATTTTAACACATAATATGTATTTTTAATATATCATTAACTTAAAAGATATTCATTAGTAATATATGTATAATATATAATATTGATATTTGAATATCTTCATTCACACTTCTATAACAATTACTAAAGAAGATCTATATGATAATAAATGTTCATCATACACTCAGATGAGTGGCATTCATAGGACCATAATAAAAATCATCATCTTCATAAGCAAATAGTTTTTCTATGTTCTTTTCCTCCTTTTTTAAGATGATTTGGTGTACCATAAGTACAACTCAAATGGCCTTTTCCACCACAATGATAACATACAGATAAAATAACAACAACAACAACAACAACAACAATAATAATAATAATAATAATAAGATATACATGAAAATTGATAAAGTCAAACAATTCTTGCCACAGAAATAAGAATATAAATAAAATTATAAATGAAGAAAGGATTAGAAAAAACCTGAACTAAGACACATAAAACACTGTTATTAGAGAGAAAAAGCTCTTACAAGCCCTAAGTTGGTTGGTTGGTTGGAGCATAATGCTGATAACATGTTAGTTATAAAATAAAGCTAGAAGAAGAGAACGAACAATAGAGAACGAGCGATAAAGAATGTAATTTTTCCAAATTTGTAGTACAAGTATAGAAAAAGAAAACGTAAAATCAAATTACTAAAAGTATAAATTTAATTTTTGTATCTCTTTTTTCACTCTTTAAGTATAGGTTTAATTAGTTAGATGATACTCACTTTTGTTTGGATGTGTTAGTTTGGTAGCCGCTTTTAAAAACGTGTCAATTACGTCCCAACTTTTGAAAAAATGCTTCAATTAGGTCTTTTAGAAAAAAAAAACATTAACGACATTAAAGGCGTGTCACGTGTCAATCTGTAGTTATTTTTCTTTTTTTTCTTTTTTTAATTTCTTTTAAATTGTCACATGTCAAGTCCCTAGGGTGATACGTGGAACTGTTAGTGCCACGTGGCAAGGTACTATCACATGTCAGTGTCATTATCAAGTGTCATTATCTTGATTTCAATTTAGTCTCCACATATGTCTTTTTGTTTCAATTTAGTCCCCACATATGTCTTTCTAATTCAATTTAGTCCTAATTATTTTATTTTTCAAAATAACGTAATATTGTCCCTCTCTTAAATTTGAGACCAAATTTATTATTTATATACATGTTATACTCATTTTTTTATTGAAAATGTCGTTATAACATATTATATTTTTGTTAATTGTTAACACATGTGTTGTTATTCATGACTTTTAGTCCCTTGTTGAAACGTATTTAAAACGTTAAATACATTTAACAAAATTTGGTTAAAAGGACTAAATTCACATTGTTCTAAAGTTGAGGGACTAAATTGGACCAAAATTTTGAACTTATAATTTTCACTGAAAGTTAAGGGACCAAAAACATATTTAACCCTTTAATCCTAAATATTAGTACTTAATTTTGTAGGTCATTTTTAATAATAAATATCAATATAATATTTATATAAATAATAATCTTCGTCTCAAATTTAAGAGAAAGACAATATTTCTCTATTTTGAGAAAACAAATTGGGATTAAATTGAATCAAAAAAGACATATATGAGGACTAAATTGATACAAAGAGACATATGTGGGGACTAAATTGAAATAAAGAGACATATGTGAGAATTAAATTTAAATAAAGACAATAACACTTGGTAGTGATACTTACATCTTGCCACGTGGCACTAACAGTGTCATGTGTCATATTTAGGGACCTCACATGTGATAATTTTTTTAAATTAAAAGAAAAAGAAAAATATAAAAATATAAAAAAATCACATATTGACATTGTCATGTTTTTTAAAAGGACCTAATTAATGTTGGGTATCAGAGTACCAGTACAAGTACTCACAACTAAAATACAAGATGAAAATAAAGGAACAAAAATAGATAATAGGCAACAGATATAATTTATTCAAGAAAAAGAAAAATTACATATCATTTTCTCTAATCTCAAGGAGAAAACAATGACAACCCCTCTCTTGAAAATAGGAAAAACTAATACAAGGAGAACCTTAAAGGAGAAACTAACCTTCTCTCTTAGAGGAGAAACTAATATTCTCTCTTAATTCTTCTCTCAAGCAAATAAAGCAAAAAGGAATAGAAAGGGAGAGATTGGGATAATTTCCTAAGGAAACACTGGACTCCTTTTATAACATTAAAAGTAAGTCCCTAAGTAAGTTCCAATCGATGAGGGACATCTTTTCTCATAATCTCCCACTTGAAGATTTTGATGAAATTAATCAAATCTTCACACATGTTTTATTCTTTGTCTTCATGTTGCTTGTTCTTCTAATAGACTTCAGTAGGATCAAATCCACGTAGGCTTCATTGACACATAATTCTGATCCTCCGAAACAAAATGCAACACCTAAGGTTCCTCCTAAGGACCTCTTGTTAATACTTCACTACTCTCCACCAAACTCGCCATGAACCTACTAACCACTCCCACTGCTTGTGCAATGTCTGGTCTTGTACACATCATAGCATTCATAAGGCTGTCCACCACTGATGCACTCGGTACTCGAGACTTCTCCATCCTCTCCGCTTCATTGCTAGGACTCATACGTGAGGAACAATTGATAGAAAGTGGGGTCGAAATTGGCTTGCAATCTTGCATGTTGAAGCGCAACAAGATTATCAGTAAGTATTTCTTTCGAGAAAGCCAAACCCCTCTATCTTTTTTGTCTCGGTGAATTTGCATCCCTGAAATCCTTGTTTGCTGGTTCCAAGTCCTTCTTCTCATACTTCCTAGCCAATTACGCCTTCAATTCTTGGATTTGAACTTTGTTGGGGCCTACCTCCAACATGTCATCCACATACAACATCAATGGTCTAAACACCAGTCTGTTGTAACCGAGGCTTATGAAGTAATCAAATCTCTGGTACGAACACATGAGCGCCCTCTTTAAACCGTACTGAGATTTGTTCAACCATGCAAACCAAGTTTTCTTGTTCTTTAACGCCTTCTGGTTGGAGCATCATTTCATTTCTGCTTAACAATAACCTTGTGGGTAGTGGGACCCACAGGTGGTACCCCTTCACATTGTTAGCATAGCCCAAGCACTTAATTTTCCCCAGTTTCAAGCTATACTCGTGCTTTGGATTCCTTGAACTGGTAACAACACATTTGACTTCCTCTTGATGTAGTACACCCACAATCTCCTAGAGTAAACTCGATTCTTCTAGTGATAACTCTGGTGATTCCCTTACATCAGAATAAATCAAGTCTTCTTGTGTTTTCCTTTTTCCTGGTAGTCAAACTAATAATCTGCGATCTATGACTATGTTTGTTGGCTTACCACACAGTGGTCGTGTAGAGATAAAACAACCTTCTTGAGCTTGAGTAAGAGATTACGTTCTGCATGGATTTGCAAACTTCACTCTGACTTATACCCAAGTTTACGATGTCACATCAACATCGCTTCTTCTTGACTCGTCGATGCAATCATTGCATTAGCATCCTGCAACTTATCTCCCAAAAGCACATACATATCTGCCATGATCTTCTGAGCTTTCATGACTTACCAGATCTCACCTCTTCTTCACAGAATATCTTCGTCCTCCGAGGTATTTGCCATACAACCTTGTGAGGTTGATGCCTCAGAGTTCTTTCCTCCATTCTTCAAATGCCAACAATTTTTCTTCACATGCCCTCTTTTGCCACAATGGTAGCATTTGAGATGCTTCTTACTTTGATATCTATCATGAGACTGACTCCCACTAGATCCACGTTTTGTTGATCTACATCTCGTCATCACCAAAGCTTCTATTTGCCTTGTACTTTCCACCATATCCTCTTTGTTCTTTCGCCTAGATTCTTCTTCAAGAAGAGCTCCGACAACATCTTCAACGTGTAGGAGGTCAACAAAGTTGTAATTTGTAATGTTGATGACAAACTGATCATACGAATCAGGTAAACTCTGTAGTAGAAGCTCCGCACGTTCATTTTCAATTATGTTGAAATCTGTCGCTTTTCAATTATGTTGAAATCTGTCGCTGAAAGTTGGGCAAACAACGTATTTAGATTGTTGATGTGGTCTGTCACCGATGTGGACTCACTCATTCGAAGAGTATAGAGTTTTCTCTTCAAGAATATTCTTGTGTGAAGTGACTTAACCTCATACAGGCTTGTGAGAGTATCCC
>Ga0214544_1013227_pt1 | contig 10154 bp, 9 predicted proteins | sample CNSS3metaG_FD_160074 | JGI IMG/M metagenome (GOLD analysis project Ga0214544, IMG submission 160074) | Root nodule microbial communities from cowpea collected in UCLA plant growth center, Los Angeles, California, USA - CNSS3 | ecosystem: Host-associated > Plants > Roots > Nodule | place: USA...
TTATTATTATATATAAAAGATATATATATATATATATATATATATATATATATATATATATATATATATATATATATATATATATATATATATATATTTAAGTATGATTTTGATTAGATTATGATTAAGGTAGCAATTATGTTATCATTTATTTGTATATTAATAATAAAAGTAATGTTGTCAAATTTAAAGAAATAGGAAAGAAAATAAAGACTTGTAACTCAAGAATAATAACTTGACTCATAAGAGTTACGAATAAACAAAAAAAATATATTCATAAATAGTATTAATAAAAATAATTCATTAATGATTTATGATAAAATGGGTTCAGAATAATTAAAATAGGTTAATAAAAGTTTTTTTTTTTCAAAGGTAAGTTTTACTGCTCCCATATATTATTAAAATGACTTAGTTCATGTTTTGTTAAGTAAAAATGCCCAGCCTAATTCAAAAGTCCAACTTTTGGGTCTTTCTTCTTACACCTCCAAGCATTTCTTTTGGACCTCCAATTTTTTTTAAAATTTTCAAAATACCCTTTGACTATTTAAAGAAACTCACGGACATTACACCCCCAAAAGTGCAATATTTGTATAACATTTATACAAAATTAAATTTTGTTTCAATTTGAAGGGGGACAAAATTGCTCATTTTTACAAAAATTGGGACTAAATTGAGACAAATTAAAATAAAGGGACCAAATTGAGACTAACAAAATGACACGTGGCGTAATACTGACACATGTCACTGTCACTGCCACGTGGCACGATGATAGCTTGACACGTGGCAATTTTTTGATTTTTTTAAAAAAAATCAAAAATAAATAAATAAAAATTCAAAAAAAAATTAATAAAAAAATTCAAAAAATCGAGGAACTGACACGTGGCACTCCCTCTAACGACGTCAACCTTGACTTAACGGGAAGGACAAACGTGAGACGTTTCAACAAAAAAGGGAACCATTTTGAGACTTTTAAAAATTTGGGTACCATTTTGAGATTTTGACTCCAAAATGGGGACCAAAGGCATAATTAAACCTTTTTTGTTTGCTTAAATATATATTTGGTCCCTATTTTTGTTATTTTTAGGTTAAAATACTCCCTTGGTCCACGTTTTTGTTCAAAAATTTTAAATAGGCCTTAAGATTTTTTTTAGTCTCAATTAGGTCCATATTTTTGAAAATGTGTAACAATCTAGGCCACTTCCTTGTGTCATTTACTCATGCTTACAATGTGATCCAAAACTTGATTGAACTCTTTTTTATGCTACTTGTTTGATTGCACTCTTGGGAGGATCTAGGCCACTTTTGTGAACCAACCACTTAGCCAAATAACCTTGACTTGCATTGTTCTCCATTGTACCCTTATTTGAGCCTTATGGACCCATTTCCTTATGAATTATCGGCTCATCACAAGCCCGAGACCATAAAACCATGATTAACCTAACCTTAGAGTTATAAGGAACTTTGTAACTGTTTTGAACCTTATGAGAAGCCTAAGTGTGGGGAAATAGGTGTTGAATCTATTTTACTATTTAATGCATTGTGAGAGTTTGGAAGGGTGGTAGGAATAAGAAACATGAATTGAAAAATCTGAGAAAAAAAGGAGAATGAAAAAAAAAAGTGGTTTGCATTGAAATACAAAAGAGAAAAAATTGAAAAAGAAGGAAAAGTGGAAAACAAAAGAGAAAGAAAATAGAGTTTTCTGGTTTAATTGATGAATTTTTGTGGAAACATAATTTGCACTTATTCTTCCCACATTTCTCCATTTTTTTCTCATTTTTCTTTGATTTTTAGCTCTAAACCTTTCACTTTATCCTACCTTAACCTTGATCACATCAGAAACCACATAAAAGTTCTTTTGGTCTTGAGTTGCATTCATTTTTTAGTGGTAGAAATTAAAGGTTTTTCAAGCTTAATTATGACAATGCATGCTTGCATGAGGTGTTGAGTGTAAATCTTTCAGAAATACATGAGAGAATTTAGTGATACACATGCTGAGAGTTTATCAATTTTGATCCTAAATATGATTTGATTAAAATTCTTGTTTTTAATGCTTTAAACATGCTCTTAACTGGTTTGAATGATTCTAACTTTGATGGATGGAGTTTTTCTTTCCTTGCTCGCATCTCTACTCACAATTTTGAAAAACAATGTGCTCACAGTGTTTACACTTTTCTTGGCTCGGTCTCATCTTTTCTAGTCTTCCTTTTCTTTGCTTTCTCCATGGTCTTAGCCTAATTTTTGCGGTCTTCGATCTTTAGTTCTTGATGATTGGGTTTGTGCTCGCATTAGTTTGGTGTCATATGTTGTTTAGATTTAGTTTCGCCCAGGAGTGCAAAAGTATAAGTGTGGGGGTATTTGATACTTGAGATTAAAGTGAAGAAGATTTAGAGTGACTTTGAGAGAGTGGGTCCTGTCCTCTTAAGTTTTCATATTTATAGTAGTTTGAGATACATTATATACAATGGATGGGAGAAAAGAAAAGAACTTTAAAAGATACTCTAAGAACTAGGTCTAAAGCATGCTCCTAGGTACGTCCATAATGCATTTTATTATTTTCTATTTTCTTTCAAAATCAATGCAATCCCCAAACCTTCAAAGTGAAAAAATAAATAAATAAATTTCAATCACTGAACTCACATGACATTATTCTTTGGACTGACCTAGGTTAACCTTTATACTACATTAGTTAAGGGGGAACTTAGTTTTCAATTGATGAGGCTTGTGTGACATAAAAGCCCTATATCAACCCTCTATTAACACAATTTTACAATGCTTCATTTTACAAACATGATCCTTTTCCCCACATTTCTCCACATTTAAAGCATGGTCCATTTCTACTTCTTTCAATTCAGTCTGGATAGTTTTCCTCCCTCTATTACAGCCTTTTTCTCCTCATATCCATTTTCATTACTTTTACCACTTGTCCCTTCTTTACTTCCTCCCTTCTATCATTGAGTGAAACCTTTCGAATGTTTCAAAAAACATTTCTCACTCATTTTCCTCTCTATGCCCATCAGACCCACCCTATGTAAGGCTTTATTCTTCTCTTCTAACAGTAATGCCTTATCCATCAATTCCTCCAAGGTGCTCGTGGTATGTAATTTTAGTTCAACTTGAATTTCTTCCTTTAGTCCATTAATAAAGATCCCTTTAAGCATAATTCGTTCTTCCTTCTTCAAGGGTGCAGATCCCCCTTCGAACAGCTCTCTATATTTCATCATAGAGCTTATTTGTCCAATGCTTAACAACAACCCAAACAAGTTTTGTACCAAGCTCGGTTTGAAACATCGAATTTAAGCCCCTTTAAACTCCTTATAGGTCATTCCTTTCTTTGTTCTTCCAATGCAATCACCATTGCGTCCAACTTTTCTTCCTCATGCACAATATTTAACTTGAAATATATTTCCACTCGAATTATCCATCCATATGTATCATCCCGCTTAAATATGGGAATCTTGAGTTTGCATCCTCTGAAATCTACCAACTACTCATGACTAGTGCTCCTCGTGGAAGAATGTGAGTTGTCGCCACTGTGTGCTTCCCCATCTCCATCGGTAATCTCTTTCCGCCTCTGGTACGTCCTTCATTTGTGAGACTGCCCTCGACGAGACATACTTGGTGAGATGAACAACTTTTGCAAATCTTTCAATTGTTGTTTGAGTCCTTTGATACGTTTCTCGAACGTATTTCGTGTCAAAACCATGCACCTCTCTAGAACTAAATACTCTGGATAACACTTGATAGGTTTAATGTGACAGTAAAAATGAGAATTAAAGAGACAGTGTATTATTCAATAACCAGGAACTAGAAAGATTTTATAGTAAACCCTCCCTCTACAAAACTAAACTAGCCTCTAGTTTGTCCGTGCCCAAAAACATTCACCCAAAAGTCCCCCTTCTCCAAGATTGACCCTTTCTCCTTTATTCCTCTTTCAAACACGTCTGCAATTATGTTACAACAGAATCATAGAGTGTGTGAACCCCAAGCAATGGACTTCCTTTCTCCTCTCATAAACCTTTTGGACCGTCCTAAATTGCCCTTCACTTTCTTTTACCACACACATTTTTAGGAACATTTTTATTTATTCTCATGCACACATATTATTAGGAACATTTTTATTTATTCCCATACCATACCTTCTATTTCATTACATTATTAGGAACATTTTTATTTATTCTCATACCATACCTTATATTTCATAGTATTTTTTTATTAGGCAATGGGTTCATATTGTTATATATGACTAACTTTTTTATGGATGATTTTAAATTTATAAATATTGATTGTAAATTCAAATAATTCATAAGCATGTTCAATAAAAGTGTGTGGTGCCATGTCCTTAATGTTTTGGAGATTATAGGTGTTTTTAGTCGTTTCATTCACCAACACATCACCTATTGAGTAAATGTGAACACTTTCTCTAGGTCTACAAAAGTAACTTTTGGGGTTCATTTGTATGGTGTACTTTTGTTGAGATTGTGAAGCATTCTCTTCTCATAATATATAACATCTTCTTTTATCCAACTATTAACACTTTAACATGCTCTCACCTTATTTATTATATGTTCAATCCACTAGATACGTTTGTGTAAATGTCAACTATTGATCATGAAAATGGTAAATTGACAGAATGTAGCTGCTAATCATTGTCACAAGAGATTCTCAGTAAACTGAGAAAATAAATGAGCACATTGCTTTTATTTATTGATTTTTTTGTAGTTGGTTTTTATTTCATTGCATTTTTGTGTTCTTGTTCCTAAGTTCAAATCAAATGATGCAACTCTTTCCGGTAGCAATCTGAACCCTTTTGATGGATTTGTGATGGTTTTTTGAATAAACAATTCTGATTGTAACTGGCGGTACTAATCGACTAGTGCCTTCTTGGAATGTTGAGAGACTTTCACAAGTCATATCAGCAGGGGTAGCTAAGAGTTTGGAAAGCCTAAAAAAAACTTAAAAAATGAGGTCTTTTATTTAAAATTTATTTTTCGAGCTTTTTTTATGTAAAATTATTTATTAAATTGTCATAATTAATTTAATTTAACATTTCTTTTTCAATAGATAATCAAACTAATTCGTTTAATCTTTCTTGAGACATTGTTGATCTTAAATAAGTTTTTATTATCTTTAGCTTTGATAAATTCCTTTCGGCTGAAGTAACTAACATTGGAATTGTTAACATTATCCTAATCACTAATTACTTCTTGTTCTCTATTGTTGCTTTCACCTATATCTATATTATTATTATTATTATTATTATTATTATTATTATTATTATTATTATTATTATCTTGTTCATTCAAAGAGCATCCATCTATATTTTTTAATTCATTTTTCTTATATATTTTCATAAATTTATTCATAGCTCCTTTTTGTGATGCAATTAATGTTTCAAATCTTTTTTTTTAATAGCTTGATTCAAATTTTATAGTTGACCTATCTATATATTTTTATATGAAATAAAAAATTATAATATATAAAATACTACTAAAGATAAATATATAAAACAAATGTATTAAAACAATAAAACCTGATTTTGGTTGTTAAGAAAGTAAACTTGATAGTAGACTTGTAGTATCTTGAAGTCTCGAACATCTTTATCCTTCTCAAGTCTCAACTCTTTCGCAATAAGTGGGCAAAATATATGAAAAAAATACTCTTGAAACCTATAAATCGAAAAGTACCAAAAAACAAAATTGGGCAAAAGAAACACATTCTAATTCTAATACAAATCCAAAACAAAATAAAAATAACAACAACACAAATAGAAAGAAAAAACATACTAACTAAAAATGATGATGAAAATATTGGTACACAGAGACAACATGAGTTTTAAGATGAGAAGATTTAAGGAATGTAATATGCTAAATCCTAAAAAAATGACTCTTAGAAGAGTATAAAATAAGGAGAGGCAAATCACTAAGAGGTAAAAGAAGAAAATAGAATACATATTTATTATAAAAGAATAAAAATATCACTAATCAATATACTCTTCGTAAATAAAATTATAATTTACTAAAACAAGTTTTAACTCATTAATTATCATTTTTAATACCAATAAAAATTACCAGACAATAATAATTTAATTAAAATTTATTTTTGAACATAAACTTATAATTAATTTAATAGAGCTATATTAATACTAAAATATTATTTTGTGACCTTTTTTTTCTTAAACATAATTTTATAATTAATTTAATAGAGGTATATTAGTACTAAAAAAAATTTGAGGCTTTTTTTCTTAAACATAATTTTATAATTAATTTAATATAGAAATATTAGTAATAAAAAAAAATTTGAGACCTTATTTTACAAGAAATCTAAAGTGAGTGTTTTATTCACTTTATCCTTAAGCCGACTTATATCAAGAGCATAATTTAAAGTAATTAAGCAATGTGGCCATCTTTCCCACGAAGAAAAAGTGGCGGAATTCATTAAACTTCCTAAGAAGTTTAGTGAGTGATTTAAAGTAACAATGTCTACAACAAGCAATTTGAAATTCCTACTACTCAAGCATCTCAATTTTTTTTTTTCTGCATAAAAGATTTATATTGTATAGGCCGGTGCAAATGCAGTTAGATCAGATTGTCAAAGATTCACTAAAGGCATATTGAGGCACTCATTAAATTTATATTAATTTTTTTTATTTTTTAAAAAATATCATATATACTTTCTCTCTTTTTTTCTTTTTTTCATTTTGTATCTCTATCTTTTCTTTTTTATCTCAATTTTTACTTTCAATATCATTTCTTTTTAAAGATAAAACTGTAACACAGTAAAATTGATAAGTTAAAAAATATTTTAGATCAATTAATTTATTATTTTAAATTAGTTTATTTTGTACTTTTTTTTAAGTATATTCTTTCTTCTTGCATGTGATAAATTTGTCTACTTTGTATTAGGTGGTGACAAATTCATATTTTTTTTTAAATAAGTGAGGTAGTAAATTTATATTAAAAAAATTATGATAAGAGTAAAATAATTGATTTTCTTAAGAAGAAGATTTATTCATGTACATCAATCAAATTTGAAAAATTTAATGAGAATCCAAAAATTAAAGATTACGAAAAACAAATATCTAAAACTCTCATAGTTGCATTGAGTTGCATACAATGAATTTAAAAAAGGAAAATAATTTTTTGACTACTAAATTTTGACAACTTTCTCTTACGTGTCATTTTTTACGTGATTTCTCATTTTTTCATTTTTTCATTTTCAATTTTCTAAAACTACTTAGAATATATCACATCATGTTATAAGAGAAATTTATTAAAATTTTGTAGTCAAAATATTTTTTTTTTTTAAGTTCCGCCATTGGTTATAATTAATGCATATAGTTGAATGGTCATGACAAAGGACATATAAATAGTTCATATACTTCTCATAATTTGATACTAGTCATGATTTAGTGAGTTTATTCAGTAGAAAGGCTTGACGTCAACAGACTTAGCATTTAACAAGTGATATTTAATTTATATATTTGATTTTGGGATGTGACAAACTTCAGACAGTGCAGTTCATATTGATTTGCGCTCTTTTCTTATAATTTAGTAGTTATTTTTACATGCAATAAAATATGATCTTGCGCAGTTCTTGATCCATGATTTTGATATTAAGAGACCATTTTCTTGTGTCAAAAACGTTAGCATGAAGTTATTAAAGAGAAGTTGTCACTAAAAGAAAATTTAGCTAGTAACAAATAACTTGATCTTTCTGCCCTGTCAATGAAACACGGGATTTCTCTAACAGAAGTACACGTAAGAATGTGGAAGTGGAACCCGTATACAACGACAATATATTTATTTACTTAAAAGCTGGTCAAATCTTGTTTAGAAAGGAAGATCCATTTCTAGGTTGAAACTAGAATCTCCCAGGTCCGGGGGAACACCAAATCATGACATGAAGTCATCACCAAATATTACAGCACCAGCAGCTAGTGCTCCAGCACCTAACCCCATTGCACCTCGGCATGTACCCTCGTACCAGGGTCTGTGTAGCTTGGAGACATGCCATAATTTAGTGGGAAAAAGGTGGGAATATAGCCAACATTTGATGGTGAGGACGGTGGAGGAGGAGTTATTGTTCTAGGCAGCAGATAGCTTGGTCCAGTTGCCTCATGGTAGCTTTGTTCACCCACCTCTTGGTAACTTGTTTCTCCTGTCTCATGGTAACTTGGTTCACCACCAACCTCATGGTTCATCAACATGGTTACGTAGAAGAGCAGGTACCATGTTAGGTCATCAATTATGAAATGATCAGATACCTGAGTGGGGATTTGGCTCTTTCTTCTCGTTAGAAATACAAATTAAAATTCTTTACCTGCTTGACAAGAAACTCCCTGAGAAAAACTGTAGCTGAGCCATGAAGCTTTTCCGTGAAGAATATGGGGTCTGTACTGTAAACTTCCACGTTCAGTGCCAAATCCAGGAGATTTGGAGCAGAGTCCTCAACTGGAATGGCAAACTTGGTTCTCCATACAGGATTTGCACTCCTTGAATCAACAACCTTAGTTCAATATTTGCTGTTAATATCAATCCACCCAACAGCAAACCATTCACGCTTCCAAAGTGATGTTGAATGCTGGAATCCATAGCCATATTATCCCCATACAAAGTCCAGGAACGAAAAGAAGAGAAGTTGAAGGGATGTTGTCTTCTGTAAGTCTCCTCAGATAAGGGTTTTGCAGGAAAAGATGTGAACAAGTTTTGCGGTATTTCAAAAGATGCCTTACCTCGATATCAGACTTTTTTTTATACCAAATCTCTGTTTGGGGAAACCCTCATGCCTAGTTCCTAACATTTCTCCGCTTTGCTAAGTATAATACAGGCATACAGGAATCTGCTACAATCAGAGATGGGTTTATGCAAGGGGAAAAGGTAAAACTTAGCACGACAAAGAAATTGGCCATAGAGTACAAACATCTGGACAAAAGCTCTCAACGGATTTATTTTATCAATTTAGTCTCTCAAATAGACAAATCAGTTATCAAATTTATCTTTCTTTGTCACATCATTTTAGTCTTCTACAAAGATAATATTTTTATTGGTTTGAGAAAGAAAAATTATCATGGATTGAAGTGAAAATACAGATTTAAATTAGGACCATTTTGGCACTTTACTCTAAATTAGGATGTGCTCTGTACAAAATGTGTTCTTGCAATTTCAAATTTTACCTATTTATAACTTGAATTTACATATACAATGAATGACAAAGAAAATGGTAATGTCAAGCTTCTTCTCTAACTAATCAGACTACAATCTTTCATTTTTCTTATTGTTTTATATTCAGTGTAGTTTGGCTCTTTATACTATAGTTTTTGAAGTGGCATTGGGTCCCTCAATAACAGGTGGAATTAACAATCGCTTTCGCCCTGCACAAGAAACTGCCTATTCACCTCCCTGGGTTATTAATGGAACAGTTCTTCTGTACATCATGGTAGTGGAGTTCAAAAGGTCGTCCCCAAATCCACACGCCCTAAAAAATAACCTGAAAAAAGTTGAAAGCGTGAGGTGCTATCCACAGAGGAACAATATTCGAAACTCCAAAGAACAATGAACAACCTTTCATTCTCTGAGCAAAGAGCTGCTATGTCGTATAGGATAATGATACAATGACCCTTTTATTTGACCCCCAAATGACCCGCCTACGTGGCACCGAATATTTTATTCATTTTAAAGGAAGCGGAAAATGAAACGCGTGAGAGAATTTTGAGTGAACGGTGAGGTTGTCATACACGCGCTTGAGAGGAAAAATGAAAAGTTAAAAAAACAGAACTTTGGTTTGCCGTTTATACTGAAGGCGAGAGTGCGGGCAGAGTGCGGCGACAGTGCGACGTCTGCGGCGTGCGACGATAGTGCGTCGAGAGTGCAGGGAAAGGCGGCAGTGCGGCGAGAGTGCAGGGGAAGGCGGCGTGCGACGACAGTGCGGCGAGAGTGTGGCGACAGTGCGGCGACAGTGCGGTATGTTTGAAGCCCTAATTTGAAGTGTTGTTCTTCTGCAAATTAAAGGGTGTTGTGGTATGTTTTAGTATCCTATTAGAAACACCTATTTTTGTGATGTTGTTCCGCAAATGAAACCATTATTTATGTGATTTTTGAGCGGAAATGAAACCCCATTATCTTCCCCAAACTGATGCTCTGTAAATCGTAAATGTT
>Ga0214544_1013233_pt1 | contig 10149 bp, 10 predicted proteins | sample CNSS3metaG_FD_160074 | JGI IMG/M metagenome (GOLD analysis project Ga0214544, IMG submission 160074) | Root nodule microbial communities from cowpea collected in UCLA plant growth center, Los Angeles, California, USA - CNSS3 | ecosystem: Host-associated > Plants > Roots > Nodule | place: USA...
CTAGGAGCACCCCTTATATAGAAGAGTTTAGGGGCCTCTAAGCAAATAAAAGATACCTAAGGATGTCTCTACAAAAACCTAACCCTAGCTTCTAGAAACTAGGTCAAATAAGGTTACAAAAATAAGACACCAAAGAGCTAACTATGGTGTATGCAAGGCTAATTTCGTTCTAGCACAAAAGGAGACAAAGAATGTGTCTCATATGTCTCCAAAAAGTGCCAAAGTGTGCTAAAAACAAAGGAGACCAAAGGTACATAGGTACACTTGTTTTATGCCTTTTACTTTATGCTTTATGTCTTTGCTTTACTCTCTCCTCTACATCATTTATGCTCCCCAATCACCAGGCACCACATAGCATTGCTTTCTTACTCCTAATTAACCTACAAAGCAAATAAACATAGATTAGCATGTTGGCTTAAGTTAAGTCAACTATAGTCAACAAGTCAAACCTAGTCAAAAGTCAATAAGTCAACTAAAGTTCATTCAACTAAGTCAACTTTGGGAATCAAAAATAACAAACACAAATGAAAGAGATGAAGCATTAGTGAACTTCCTTTCTAAACATGCTTAGTCTTCTTAAGCATGTGCCTCCATCCTTGGTTGGGGTCAATCTTTTATCAATTACTATGTTTCATGTGTTTGTGAGTGTGTGTTTTAGTTGTTTATCATAAGGATGGATTGTATATGCATGTGGTGTGATGTTTGGGCTTAAAGGACTATGTCCAATAGGGGTCTGGGATGTGCTCGGTGGTTTGACACATGATGGGCATGGAACTGGTTGAGTTCTTGTCGGCTACTAATGGGCGAGGAGTCCTTAGTATGGTGATTGCATGTGTCGGGCGCACGATGGGCAAGGAACTGCTATGTTCCCGTTGGCTACTATTTGGCGAGGAGTCCATAGTTTGGTGATTACGTGCGTGCTAGGGTCCAAGTGTGAGACTTGGATGTTTTACTACAAACGAGGAGTCTGTAGGGCAGGACTATGAGCGGGATAGGCTCATAGGGTTGGATCACGAATGAGTTAGTTTCGTGGGAGCACAGGGAAGTCCCAAGACCTAGTTCATGCATATGACTCATGAAGGACTATAAGGTCATGGTTTGGGTGATTTGGAAATTATGAATTTAAATGTGTTATTTTGGGTTGCGAAACATATTTATATTCATGTTTTGTTTATACATATTGTGCATAGCTCACCCTTTCTGTGTGTGTGTGGTGATGATCGGATAACTTGTTATCTGGGAGCAAACGATGTGACAGGTGGGCCAGGAGATGCTTAGACTCGAAGCGAGGGCTAGCATGGGATATTTTTGTGGATATATATGTATATGGTTATTATTTTATCTTTGAGAATAGTATGTAAACCCTTTGGGAGTCTTTGACTTGTAATTCGGTTTTATGAATTATTGACTCCTAGATTTATGGATTTTAATTTTGTAAAGTTTTAAATTTCCCACGTTTTTGGAAAATGGTTTTTATTAAATGCGACACTTGTTGGATTTCAAATTTTTATTTATTTATTATCATTAATATTCCTTAGGGATGTTACAATTGGTATAAGAGCAAAAGTTTTGAAAATATTTTGGGGCTAGTGGGGAGTGAGCTTATCGATGTGTTTGTTTGTGCATGTTGTGTGTTGAATGGGAAGATGTGTGTGGTTTTGTTGACTAAGTGATTGATTTATAACAGTTGTGATGTGGCGTATCCAGGCTATGACTGCTAACAGAAGGAGAAGGAGTGGTGGTGTTGATGACATCGCGGAGGCGATTCACTGGATGGTGGATGCGATGCAGCCACCTGTAGCGGCACAACCTAGGACGGTGGTCGCACCAGTTAGGGTGCCAACTGTGGAGGATTTTCTACGCCACCAGCCAGCTGAGTTCATTGGCAAGGCTTCCCCCGATGAAGCGGATGCATGGCTCCGCAAGTGTGAGAAAATCTTCAAAGTGATGAACTGCGAAGATGAACAGAAATTGTTGTTCGCTGCGTACCTGCTGAATGGGGATGCTGAATACTGGTGGGCAGGCATGCAACAACAGATGGAGAATAGTGAAGAGCCAGTGACTTGGGCCAACTTTAGAGCTCGTTTCCTGGAGAAGTACTTTCCAGATACGGCGAGACAGGACAAAGAGGCTGAATTCCTAGCATTGCAGCAGGGAGACATGACAATGCAGGAGTATGTGAATAGATTCGAGCACTTGGCGAGGTATTCTTCATAGAACATCACGGAAGAGTGGAAGTGTTTAAAGTTTGAGCGAGGTCTCAGACTTGAGCTGAAGAGGGTGGTAACCCTTCTGAGAGAGAGGAGATTTCCCATCTTGGTGGAGCAGGCCAAGAGTGCTGAGAGTCTTGAGAAGGGCCCTGGTCCTATTGTGAGCCGACATCATAAGAATGTTGTGGAGGCTAGGCAGATGAAAAAGTCATACAATCGACCACAGACATCTCAGGGTCCAGTTGCTACCAGTGTGGCGGACCCCACCTGAAAAGGAATTGTCCACAGCTGGCAGGTGGAGTAGGAGGGTCAGGCGACCATCGCAAGTGTTTTATATGCGACAAACCAGGACACTTCGCCAACAATTGTCCAGCGAAGAAGAGCCTTAGCACGAAGAAATCAGTCACATTGCCAGCAGAGCGAGCTAGGGCAGTGGGCAGAGTCTTTGCCCTGACTACCACCGAGGCAACCTAGCAGAATGGGGCTCCTAAAAGGGTCGGGAAAACCATAATAAAGTACAATTTCGTTTTATTTTTAAAACCCATTTTTAAGACACCTATAAAAGGCAAAGTTTAGGTAAAAAGAAGGGTTTATGCAATTGTTCTGTGGCAGCTTGAGAGGAGAACGAAATTGGAGAGTGAGAGGTTGAGTTGGGTGTGCAAGGGCCGAAGCAAGGGGGAAATCGTGAATCAAGGGGTCTTGTCTTTACAATTTTTGATCACATATTCCAGGTTAGGGGAGTTGAACCCTTGTTGTAAATTATTGGTCTGATTGTATGAGATTGATGATTTATTGCCAGTGAAATTTGAGTTGTTTGTGGGGTGAATTCGGGGTGGGGTAATTGGGTACTGTTGTATTGAAAATTACCTGTGAATTGGTGTTCATGATGGCTATTATGTATTGTGTATACTATTATGGTATGAAAAGTGATAGTGGGAGTTTGTATGGCGTTTGTACCTTGCTGTATTGCAAGTGTAATGTTGGCAAATTGAATTGGTGTATTTTGGGAGCGTTTTGGGTTCACTGATGCAGTGCTCGTGTGCGTAAAACAATGTAGAACCTGCAATTCTCGCTCAGGCGGGTGGGACTCGCCTAGGAGAGACATGCATGGATTCATATTCTTACCTTTCTCGCGGTTCTCGCTCAGGCGAAGAGTGTTGAGTTTGGGCGACACAAACACTCGCTCAGGCGAGTGAGGTTTGCCTAAGCGAGATAGTGATGGAGTTGCGTGTTTTGAGCGCAACTTCTCGTCCAGGCGAGGGTTTTGTGGGTTTTGGGCGAATCATGGTCTCGCTTAGGCGAGACGGCCTCGCCTAAGCGAGATGTCGTGGTTATGTTTTATGCTTTGTTTGCCTTTTAGCCCAGGTGAATTTGATATGGGTGTTTGGGCGAGAGATGATCTCGCCTAGGCGAGTGGATCTCGCCTAAGCGAGATAACTTGATGTTGTTGATGCTTTAAGCTCGCTCAGGCGAGGTGAGTTACCCTAAGCGAGGCTGAGGGCTTAGCTTGGGCGAGAGGTCCCTAGCTTAAGTGAATTTATGCGAGTTACTATGTTTCATGTGTTTGTGAGTGTGTGTTTTGGTTGTTTATCATAAGGATGGATTGTATATGCATGTGGTGTGATGTTTGGGCTTGAAGGACTAAGTCCAATAAGGGTCTGGGATGTGCACGGTGGTTGGACACATGATGGGCATGGAACTAGTTGAGTTCCTGTCGGTTACTAATGGGTGATGAGTCCTTAGTATGGTGCTTGCATGTGTCGGGCGCACGATGGGCAAGGAACTGCTATGTTCCCGTCTGCTACTATTGGGCGAGGAGTCCATAGTATGGTGAATGCGTGCGTGCCAGGGTCCAAGTGTGAGACTTGGATGTTTTACTACAGACGAGGAGTCTGTAGGGCAGGACTATGAGCGGGATAAGCTCATAGGGTTGGACCACGAATGAGTTAGTTTCGTGGGAGCACAGGGAAGTCCCAAGACCTAGTTCATGCATATGACTCATGAAGGACTATGAGGTCATGGTTTGGGTGATTTGGAAATTATGAATTTAAACATGTTATTTTGGGTTGCGAAACATATTTATATTCATGTTTTGTTTATACATATTGTGCATAGCTCACCCTTTGTGTGTGTGTGTGTGGCGATGATCGGATAACTTGTTATCTGGGAGCAGATGATGTGACAGGTGGGCCAGGAGATGCTTAGACTCGGAGCGAGGGCTAGCATGGGATTTTTTTGTAGATATATATGTATATGGTTATTATTTTATCTTTGAGAATACTATGTAAACCCTTTGGAAGTCTTTGACTTGTGATTCGGTTTTATGAATTATTGACTCTTGGATTTATGGATTTTAATTTTGTAAAGTTTTAAATTTCCCGCGTTTTTGGAAAAATAGTTTTTATTAAATGCGACACTTGTTGGATTTCGAATTTTTATTTTTTTATTATCAGTAATATTCCTTAAAGATGTTACATTACCTTGTACCAAGTCAAGGGTTGATTTATTGGTAAATTAGATTGTGAATTTCACTGTCCAGAACTTCCACTTGATGGACCTAAATCTTCATATTTAAGGCCAACCTGAATTTACAAAAATAAAGATAGTGTATTTTGTTTATGCATGACTTCATTAAAGAAAGGAAAACTGAAGTCCAATTTACTAGTTCAGTTGTATTTGTTCAGTTAATTGAACAAAACACAACATGGAAAAGAAAATAACTGGCTTTAGTTAATTTGAGACTAACTTGATATGTCCATTGTTGGAAGGAGAGATCAACTATGCTTCCATTCTTCAAACCTTTCAATATCATTGGACCAATGATCCCAGCACCCCATGTGTCAAAAAAAGCTCCATAGTTTTGAAGCACGAAAGGTTTGCATTATTTGATGTAGTAAGAGAACATGTTTGATGATAAAGTAAAAGGATATGAGGAGGGATTAACAAGCCAATGCATATATAAACCAATATTGCCTCAGCCTTCTATTCTTATATACAACATAAGAAGTAAAGCCAAACCTGAAATCCCACTGTTAAGCTCAGGAGATCAATTATGTTCTTCCTAGTCACTAGTTTGATGGGGATGTCTACTCCAACCTTAGCTTTGTTATTGTTGCCAGTTCCACTCCCTGAAAAGTTGTCCATAATGTCACATATAATATTTTGCGATGTAGTGAAATAAAAACATTGTCATCAGATGTCGTTACTTTTAATTTTATTTTACCTACAAGCTTTCTGTAACATCCCATCAGGATATTACGAGTTTATAATAAAATAAAGAAAATAAATAAATAGCAAAGCATTTAATAATACTTCTCTTTCCCAAACGAGGGAAAAGTGAAACTTTCACATAGATATATAATAGAAACTGAACTTTAACATTTGCCAAATGTCATAATCCTTAATAAAAATCTCAAATGAGCTTACATTTCATTTCCAAAAACAGAAAATACAAGTATATAAAATGCCCCGGATATCCGCTCTTCGTAGCTAAGCTTCACCTGAGCCACCTGCATCAACAACATCTACTCCCGTGTACCGCGTACACGATCATCGCCAAACACACGCAGATAGGATGAGCATAACAGATAACACATATACATAAAGCTTACAGGTATATAATCATACAACCACATGTAACTATACATAACTTAAACATCTCACATTGTTCCATTCTTTAATTTCTACCATCTGACCCCCAATCAAATTATTCGTGTTCTACATCGTTTAATGAATTACTTCAAGGTGACCTGCTGCCATACCTATCGGCCACAACCGATAGAGCATGTGTGGGAAAACATGCTACGGATCATACACCGTAACGCCAGGTAGAGTTCCCATATACGAACATAGTCTGTATCGTCCCAAGACTACCAAACTCGTCAGCCAACAACTGAGGCGGGCAATCGAACTAGACCCATCCCTACTGGCCACAACCAGCACACTCACACCGGCAACACTCGCCAACCCGAGCCACAACTCAAGGGTTACTCGTGTCCATCCGCCATCCCGAGCCACAACTCAAGAGATGCTATTCTGAGCCACAACTCAAGGAATATCACGTGCTTAACCCCTATCCCGAGCCACAACTCAAGGGATACGTTCCGAACCACAACTCAAGGAACACCAGCAATCCCACCTTTAAAGCACCACTAGTCGCGTTGTAGATCACAAGTACAAAACCATAATTCCAAGCTGCAGCAGTTCAAATCGCTTGGCGGGGGACATGTGCCGCCAAGCGCTGCCAGCTCCCAGACCGCCTGGCAGGTACCGCCAGGCGCACAACGCCTCAAAATTTCCCCTCACTACAGGTACCGCCTGGCGGTATTACTCTCACCGCCTGGCGGTATTACTCTCACCGCCTGGCGGTATTACTCTCACCGCCAGGCGCCTACGTAGTAGTGGCTCATTGTTGCACCTATATCGCCTGGCGCCACGGACTGACCGCCAGGCGCTACACTATCAGGTTCTCTCTGGTTCTCTCTCTATCGCCTGGCGGAGTCGTTCTCTATCGCCTGGCGGAGTCGCTCTCTCCCGCCAGGCGCTATACCAGAACAACTTGTTTCTAGTTTAACATATTTTGGTACCTCTAATGATCCTTCATTCCCTTCCACGGCCCTCTCCATCCCTTACTCCACCCCCAAGTTTAATATTAAGGTAAATATTACCTAGCATAATCATAGTTAACCCACTCATACCCACACAAAACAGAAAATTTATACCTGATACATATACCATTGGTTCTATTGACATGTGATTAACAATCTCAATCAATTATCCTATACTCGGACTGGCTCAGGTTCATACCCATCCAACTTTAGTTGTGACTTATACTCTATTCCTACTTAAAGCCTATTTTCCAACCTCACGACCCACTTAAGATTCTCCATCCTTTATCCTTCATGACTTGTTATCCCACTCAAAATATATATCCAATAGGAACATTTTCATTGAATTACCCTTTATTATTTCATGACTAGATTATCATCGCATCTAACCCGAACCAAACGCACTCCAAACTTTGCCACAAGCCTCTAATCTCCTCGCTGTCGCCTGGCGGTATCCTCTAGTCCGCTAGGCGGTACACCAGACCTGGAAAAAATCCAGGTTCAGTCACGACCCATCACATTTTCCCCCATTCTCTTGCTGCGTTTCCTGTCAAATATTCCCTTAATTCACACTCCCACTCACTCGTATATAGACCCATGTGTAATCCTCCCCTCAATCTATACCACTTTCTCCCTTACGATTTCAACATCAACTGGTTTAATAGTAAAGTCCCCTTTACCTCCAACCCTAACACTGTTCCATTACTTATACAGATCCTTCAAGTCGAAAATTAACAAAATACCACCTCCATTATCTTATAACTACCAATCCCCACCTTTTTCCCCGATTAGAATTCTCCCAGAAAGCACAGAACCAGAAAATCGAGTCAACAGACTAGCGTCGCCTAGCGGAAATTCATCACCGCCAGGCAGATCATAAAAATAAGCCCAGAATCTAATCATCCATTTGCGTCGCCTGGCGGTACAGGGTTCCACCGCCAGGCGCTGCCCCCAGAAACACCCCAAACACACACAATTGGCATGAGCCGTCTGGCGGCTATGTATAGCCCGCCAGGCGGTTTCTGGAAAATTTCCAAAAATTAGAATTTCAGAACCAAAACAAGAATCATGCATTCATATCATCATATAGTTCGTGGAATTTAATAAAACACTAAAGCAACAGAGTCCAGCTCCCCTAACCTGGATCCTTTAGCTTAAACTTTGGCAATTTGGGAAGTTCTCCTTTGATCACCCACCTTCCTTAATTCCTCACTAATCAGTACCTCAACTCTCACTCAAACCTCACAAACTCTCAAATTTTTGTGCTCTCTCTCTCTCTCTGTATATTTTCCAGCTTGCCAAACTTTAGTTATTAACCTAATTTCACCATTTAAAAGATGCCTAAAGCTAGGTGATTAATCCCAAAACGAAAATGGCATTGAATAGGATGTAATGTTCTATTAACTCACCCACGGCTGCCTATCCAGCCTCCTTTGACCGCCCATTCACTTAGGGTTTTCCTTCCACCTTTCCATATTCAAGCTAAAACCAAAAATACCAAAAAATATAAAGTGTAATGTAAGTTCTCTAAGGCTTGAACCCATAACCATGCAATTGTCAAATCAATGCCAAACCATCATTCCAATTCATGTTTCTTGCTAACAATCATAATTCAATTATCATATTATACCAAAACATGATTACATAGAATTAAATAATAAAACAATAACACCCAAAAGTTAGCATACGGACTCGAACCCAAGTCCTCTCACACAAACCAAGTACTCTCAACCACATGAGCTAGCACTTTTCCACGTCATGCCAACCATAATTTAATGTCATAATCATTTCCCCACCCGCATTTATTAATTAATTATTTAATTAATTAATTAAATCCTACAGGTCTTACACTTTCCATTTATTAAAGCATGTAGAGCATGACCAAGGGACTCAATGTGAAGGACAGTTTGAGAACCAGCATCATCTTCAATACCAATACTGCAGAAAAATATTGATGTGTTACGTGTTATAGTGAAAGACAAGTCTGAAGAAAGACTCCTTAGCCTTAAAGGCATATTCTATACCTTAACGAGTACCACAAATAATCACTTTTATCAGCGATTGTATTTATTTGCTCCAATAATCCAAATTTGGAGAATGAATCATCCTTTGAAATGCCAACGGGTTCACTAATCCAACTCCATCCTGAGCCAGAGCCAACTTCTTCCTTTAAGGATTCAGTTGTGAAGCTTGAAATCATAGATGCAGAAATCCTAGAATTCTTTTCAACTAAAATGGTAACAATTCTGTAAAATTTGACTACCTGAGAGATAAAAAAAGAAAACAATATATACACACACGTATACTTTTCAAAAATCAAGATTATCTATACCAGAAATCAAAATTGAACCAAATAATATTGAAAAGAATAGTAACTATATCAAACAACAGAATAAGAGAAAAATATAATAAACAAAAAATTTTCTCCTAAAGTGTGAGGAGTACCTTCTACCATAAATTATACTTAAAGAACTCTTTCATTTTAATCATAACTACACCTAATAATTGTTAAGGTTTGGGTGGAAAAAATATGGAAAATCAATAGAATAACAAGCTATAACCTATAAATCAAAGTTTGATTGGAAAATACTCCTACCGTTTTACTGAGAAGAAGAAAGACCACACTGCTTTAAGAAAAAAGGAGACCGGAAAAGAGATCAAAATTATATTGATAATTGTATGAAATCTAAAAATGAAAATTGTAAGTGAAATTTGAGAGCGAAAATAAAGAAGCAAACTAAGAAGACGAGAACAACCCTGAAAATTAAAAACTAGAGAGAACAAAGATCAGAAGAAAAGAAGAACAAAAAATGCCTAAAGAGAAAAACATGAAAAAACTTACAAACCACTAAATTGTTGTGCAATAAGTACTCTATGACTAATTTGAATTTTGGTTTGATAAGAAATCAATGTTTGCAACATTGAGCGATAAGAAATCACATTCCCTCGTCGAAATTCCCAAACCTATTTGAAAGACATCCAGAAGCAAAGTGATTAATTATAATCTAAGTTTTCACCTTTAATCAAAGTAACTTCTCAATTATTAGCAAAAACTTATTCAATCATATGAAAGTTTCTAAAATTAATCAAATTAATCAAATTTGATAACGCTGTCATCAAGCGATCAAATTAATACTACTTATCTATAACAACTTCAGTATTGTTAAGAAAGTAGCCAAAAAATTAGTATGGGTTAAGTTAACCCTAAGTCGTCTCCCAACGAACACGGAATTGATTTTTAACAAGTTAGTTCTTATAATATCTATACAAAAGAGTTAGTCAAATAAAATATCAAAAATATGAAAGATAAATATAAAAAGATAAAATAAGAT
>Ga0214544_1013234_pt1 | contig 10146 bp, 9 predicted proteins | sample CNSS3metaG_FD_160074 | JGI IMG/M metagenome (GOLD analysis project Ga0214544, IMG submission 160074) | Root nodule microbial communities from cowpea collected in UCLA plant growth center, Los Angeles, California, USA - CNSS3 | ecosystem: Host-associated > Plants > Roots > Nodule | place: USA...
TTAGTTTCTTGTAGAATTCTGGTTATGAGTTGATTTTTAGCTATCTTTAGTTATTTTAAACTTGCATGAGTAGACTTTACCTTTGTTAATTTTAAAATTTAAATAAGTTATATAAAGTAGTTCAAAATCACTTAATGAGTCCACACACTCTTTATAAGTGTGCCTTTGTGTTGGTTTATGTAGTTGAAATTGAAATTGGTATTGTTCGTGAGCATTGTTTCTTTTTTATTATTCAACAGGTCCTAGATGTGTTCTTTCGTGTGCCAAAGGTGGAAGGCCTTTGTCTAAGCAAGGCTTCACTTGTTGCGTTGCCATAGGAGATTAAGGACTTGTTTGTTCTTTCCAGGGTTATCCTCCCCTCTCTTTTAGATGTTTTTGGTTAAATTAAGGACTTGTTTGTTCTTTCCAGGGTTATCCTCCCTCTCCTTTAGATGTTTTTGGTTAATCTTTTGGTTTCTGAACTCTGATAATTTAGCTTTGGTTGCTTAAATAAATGTAATATGTATCGGCTAATATGATAGTCCTTCAGCATATTTTAAAATTTTGGATTTTTTCCTTGTAATATGTATCGGCTAATATGATGGCGTTGGGACTGTGGTTTTTGTCCTGCCCAATCACGTGTGAAATTTTCTGTTATTTTTAGTAACATTTTTAACATGTAGCCTTTTTATTAAGAAAAAGTTACTAAAACTTTCTAGTAACATTTTTATAATGTCACTTTTCTATAAAAAAATGTTACTATAAACTTTTAGTAACATTTTAAAAATGTTACATTTTTATTAGAAGAATGTTACTTAAAATCTTTAGTAACATTTATGTAAATGTCTCTATTAATAAGTATAAATGTTACAAAAAATCAATAGTAACATGGGAAATACGTAACATGTGATAAAATGTTACTAAATTCTATTAATAACATTTTTCATGATTTAGTAACATTTTTTTAGTGTTACTGTACATTATATATCTAGTAGTGGTCCTTTTTTACTAGAGCTGTCAAAATGGGTCACCCGACCCAACCCGGCTCGGCCCATGACAGGTTGGCTACTTAGTGGGTCAACCCAACTCGGCTCACTTATTAGCGAGCCAATAAAATTAGAACCTGACCCGACCCACCACGGGTTGGCAGGTTAAACGGGTTGGCTCACTGACTCACTTAATTAAAAAAAAAAACACACAACTTTTTTTCTTCAATCTCAAGAAAACTAAATTATAATTCCGATTAAAATCTAAATAAACTTCAATACAATCCAAATAAAATCCCATATTAGGTTAAAGTCCAGATACAAACCAAAATCACAAAAATATAAATTACTATCTAACATCAAATCATTCTTATCACTTATCAAACTATAGTATTAAAGTCTTGAATGGATAAATCCACAATATTTTCATCTCTTGAAACATCTTTTTTATCCCCATCTACAATAAAACAAGAAAAAAATAATGTAACTAATAATATTAAAAGATTAAATATTAAATAATTAAATTAATTTTACAGTATTAACAATAATGTTACCTGTTAATTCAAAACCATACATATATATATATATATATATAATATATTATATATATTATATATATATAAATATAAAAATTATAATGATGTGAATTTTAATATATTATATAAAAATATTTAATAAAAATATGAATTTTAATATAAAAATTAAATTTGGTTTCAATTTGGAGAGGAATAAAATTGGTTCATGTTAAAAAAAAATGAGACTAAATTGAACAAAAATAATAAATATAGCAACCAAATTGAATATAAAACATTGACTCATTTAAAAAAAATAAAAAAATAAAAAAACCAAGAAGTAACACGTGGCAGTCACTCTCTATGACCGTCAATGATTTAAACGGTGTTAGCAAAGAAAGACCAAATTGATGAAAATTAGAACCTATTTAACAAAAAACAAAATTAGGACTGATTTGACAAAACTTGACAAAAATTAGAACAAAAAAAAGTATTTTAACCTTATTTTTAGTATAACAAAAAAATTACATTCTTATTATAAATAATTTAATTTCGTTAAATTTGTCATTAATAGTTAAGGTAATTGAACTTGTAATTAGTCTTTAATAATTATCATGTATATTTATTAAAGTGAAATTTAGTGTGTTAATATACAATTATTAAAGCAAATGTTTAAGGTTTAAATTTTTGCTTTGATAAATATACAATGTGACACTTATCAAAGTGTTCAATTACTTTGATCATTAACAAAGTATAAACAAAATTAAGATTTTGTATTAAGAATGCGATTTTTTTATTCTAAATAACAAGGAAATATGTTAATACTTATTGCTTTATATATATATATATATATATGGGTTAAATATGTTTTTAGTGTTTAAATTTGTACGCAAAATTGGAATTTGAAACTTTGATACACTTTGATATTTAAACTTTAAAAGTGAATGAATATATTCCTTTTAGTCCAATTGTATCGAATTTTTATGAGATGTCAAACACATTTTAAGTTAATGTTTGAGATGTTTATATCATTTGACATATTCCAACTTAAATGTCTTTTTATAAGATACCATTTAACATGCATCCAAAAATTAATCTTGTTGAATTAAAAGGACTATTCATTTTTAAAGTTTACGAACTAAAATATATCAAAGTTTAAGATGGACAAATTTTAATTTTACAATCAAATTTAGGAACTAAAAACATATTTAACCTTTATCTATTGATCGGTATTATTCCTTATATTTATGTTTATAAGGAAAGTTTAATTCAAATTCGTAATCCAAGTTTAAGAATACAAGATTGCAAATATTAAATTCATACACATGATCAATATTATAAAAGTTGAGAGAGAACATAAAGGATTAAGATTATATTTTCTCTCTCTCATTATAGGATTATGTAATCCTAAATCTGAAAATTCTTTCCAAAACTGAAACAATGATTATAGTATCCCACAGATGGCACATATAGACAAGGCTGTTTATATGTTTGGACTTTTGTACTTCGTATTTAGCTTTTGACAAACCCAAAACAAAACAAAGTCAAACATTAGGGTGATTCTATAACCTTTTTTTTTTTCTCTCTTCGTATCTTCTCTTTTTTCCTGTATTAGATTGCAAAATTATCATTTTTATATTTCGAAAATTTATTTTCAAAATATATAAAATGATAGGAGTAAAAAGTGAAAAGGAAAATGTGGATGGAACCACCCCAAATCTCAAATACTAATAACATAGCGAGCTCTTAACATTTTCTGGGTCTTCTAAAAACCCTACCCATTTATTATTTATGGGAGCTTCTCCCTGCACCCCCAAACCTTCTCCTGTATTTCTAATAATTACTCTTTTGACCATCTGTTTTCTTGACCCCCCAAACCAACTCCACCGTCTCCTTCTCCTCCCGCTTCTCCTTCTCCATCCTCTCCTCTCCCTCCTGCCCCTCCGGCGAAGGCCTCGCCTTTTTCATCGCCTCCTTCACCCACTTCTCCGTCCTCTCCATGGGCCTCCCCCAACCCTCCCCCAGCTCAACCTCCTTCGCCGTCGAGTTTGACACTACCTTTGACCCCTCCCTCAACAACATCAACGACAACCACGATTTTTTTTTCTAGAAACAGATTTCGAAATCTGTTTCATACTTTTCTGAAACGGATTCCGATATCCGTTTCACAATTTTTTTTTTTTGAAATGGATTTCGAAATCCGTTTCACAAATTTTAATTTTTTTTCTAGAAACAGATTTCAGAATCCGTTTCATATTTTTCTGAAACAGATTCCAAAATCCATTTCAGAAAAGTATGAAACGGATTCCAAAATCCGTTTAACAAATTTTAATTTCTTTTTTAGAAAGCAATACTTAAAATACCACAGGTGCAGGGAGATGCCTCCATTATTTATATATTTGGGCCCAACAGAAAGCAATACTTAAAATACCACAGGAGTAGTGCTTGAGCATAAAATATCTGTCATTTATTCTTATCTAAATATTATATTCCTATTATTATTTTATTCGAAAGTAAAATAATTTGATCATATCTAATCATATGGAATTTAAGATATTTTTTTTTGGATTATAATAATCAAACGGTAGGATCAGGATATGGTGAAGACTTCAAGATAAAACAAAGCGAAAATCAAATTAAATAAAAACGGAAGATGCTAGAAAACAAATCGTGAACATGCATTTCTGTGATTTCTGAGTCATCAAATGCTGAATGACACATGTCAAAACGTGTACATGCAAACTCTTTCGACGTGTTGCTCAAACACTGGCAACCAATTTTCCCTTCATCTTCTTTTCCTAATCCTAACACATATCAAACCCAACAACAACACAGAGGTAGCAATTTCTAGAAGAGATTAGAGAATAGCAACACCAACGTTGTTACAATGCAGTTAACCAAGAACACAATACTGAATATCTCCAAATCAATTCGCTTTTACGTTTTCCCTCGCCTTTCCACAGCTTCTCTATCCACTGCTTATGAACGTGCTGAGGTATATTCGTTGAATTTTTGATTGAAAAAACAAAGACATGTATTATGAATTTGTGAGCTAATTTTTTGTTGATAAAAAAAGAAGTTGACATGGAATATGGAATATGTTAATGTTTCAGGGTAGTAATGCAGTGGCAGAAGAAAGTGGGGAGAAGAAGAGAGAAGAGAACGAAGAGGAGGTGGCAAAAGATGATCCAAGAAAGGGTGTGGAAGGAGCTGAGATGGTGAGAGAGAGTGGGAAGGAATCCATGGATGGAGCTTGGATGGCAGCTCAAGAAACACCACACAAGGTTAGAGACAATCACAACAAGGCTTGAAGACAAATCACACTCGCTTCATCATCCAACATCAAAATCTTAGCAATTCCTTGTTAAACTTTTTATGTGCAATGTTTTAGATATGTTTTCCTTCGTAAACTTTTTTTAATGAAATTCAAAGGAGCATTAGAAATGTTTAAGTTTTTTTTATTATCATAATGAGAGACTCAATTATAGTAATGATGACGATTTTTTTTTTTCTGAAAAAATTACTATTGATTTTTTATACAAAATATTCTGTATAAAATATTTTTTGCAATAAATTTTATAAAAAATATTTGTAAATTTTATAATTTAATAAAAAATAATTATATAAAAAAATTAATTTTGTCATAGAAAAAATAACAAAAAAATTTTTCTTTTACAAATTTTTGAATTTATAATAATAAATGAGGAGAAACATAAGGACGACACGGTAGAAAAACATTAATAAGTATTTATTATGATTTGAAATGCGCTTTAATATCACTATACGGAAGAAATATCCGGAAATAATATAATCCGTAAATAATAATGATTCATGATAAATTATAGGAATTAATTTGAAAAATTAATTAAAATAATTAATCATTATAAACATTAATTTGATTCCTATCGATTACTAACAGACTTTATAATAAACATTATTAATAACAGACTTTATAATACAAATTATTTTAATTATCAATTTAAAAGTTAATTATTTATAATAAAAATATTTTAATTATCAGACCAAAATGGGTTATTATTTAGACGTTTTTTGTAATATATATTTTATAAAGCATAAACATGTATAATAATTTGTTTTGAACAACATGATGGTAAACCTGATTTACAAGAGTGTAACTTTCATATATTATTATTGTAATTATTTTTACATTGTTAATCGAAGTATAATTTATGATTGAATAACATTTAAAATATATTGATTAGGCAGTTAAGAATTATGTTATATTTTAAAACTCAAATAGTTTGGTGATTTATAAGCAAATTGATTGATAAAATCAAAACTTGAGAACTTTTCAATATTTTCTTTTGAAGAATACATAGTGGAAAAAGTTTCTTCTCATATAAGGGTTTATTTTTTTAAACTAATATTTTAAAGATATATTATTTTTGAAAACATTTTTTATCTATATATTTTTAAGAAATTGTTCTCATGAAAAATATTATTACAACCAAAATGTAAAGTCAAATTATTTTTCTATTCTTATTTTTAAGAGCGGTCCTCAAATCAGTTAGGTCTAGGGCTGGCTCAAAGGGAAGCAAAGACCCTAATCTGTCTAACACCCTCATTCCATTCACTTTCAGAAAAACAGTTTTCCTTATTCTTTTCTAGAACTGCTGTCGTTTCTTTGCTAGGGTTTGGTACCACTTTAGTCAAGCAAGCTCAACCTCATTTTGTCCTACTCCATGTAAGTTATTCTTCAGCTCATGCTTCTTCCCTTGGCATATTTTCGTATTTACAGTAAGGTTTAGTTGCAAGCTCATTTCTAAATCTGTTCCACTATCTTGTCCAGCTTACAAGTCCATTCGTAAAGCTGCCGTGCTCCATTGTTTAAAGTCGAGGCATTTTCTAGCTATTTCTAGGTAAGGGAAGCTAGGGTCTTTAGTACGTTCCTGTAAATCAACCTATTTTCAATCTTGTTGCCTCCTTTGGATGGACTGTATGTTACTGTGAACATGTGGAATGCCTTGTATTGTTTGTTTGGATGTGAAAATGTGGCTGTTGCAGGGAGAACAGTGGCGAGATTTGACATTCTTGCCCAAGCGAACCTGTCTCGCCTAGGCGAGACTTGCAGAAACAGGCTAGGTTCGTACTCGAGCTCTCACTCAGGCAAAGAGCTCTCGTTTGAGCAAGGTGACATCTCGCTTAGGCGAGAGGGGCTCGCCTAAGCGAGAACGCGTGAGAGCCTAGCATGTCGTTGCACTTTTAGCCCAGGCGAGGAACCCCACCTTTGGGCGAAGGGTGGCCTCGCTCAGGCGAGATGGCCTCGCCTAAGCGAGCATTCGCAAAACCTTCCAAGCCCTCTATCACGATCTCGCCTAAGCGAGAGTCTACAGCTTGAGCGAGAACACTCCTCTCGCCTGAGCGAGGCTTCCTGGCTTGAACGAGATCTGCTGCAGGCCACACTGTTTTCTTCACTTGATTGTTATGGATTGTTTGATTGGTTGTTTTGCTCTATTTAAAGTATGAGGCATGTGAATATGCATGAAATATATGAGGTTATGGATTGGATTGATGTGTTGGTATGGTCTTGGCATGTAAAGCAAATGAGATGGTTGGTAATGAAACTGGAATGGTGATGGTATGAGGTATGATTCTATATTAATGGATGAAACATGATGTTGGTATGTTTAGGGTGTAATTCCACGATAGTTTCGTGGTGGTGCCTCATTGGTTAGGGGGTAATTCCATGAGCCTCTAGGTGAGACCTCATGGTGGTGCCTCAGTTGGTCAGGACGTAATTCCATGATCCCTGTTAGTGGGAGTTCATGGTGGTGCCCCATCTATATAATTTAGTAAGGATTCAAGGAAATGTTGCATCTTGACACTCTAAAGAGTCAATTAGTCTCACATAGAGCGTACTGACTCTAGTGGTTAGAGTAGTAGGAGGCCTACAACTCATTAAGGGCTAACCTTGTGTGCGGAGAATGTGACATTGTAACAATTAGCTCAGTAGAGTAGGGAAGTCCACCACAAGTGCAAGCATCCGCTGAATCCGACGACTAATTATATGTATCCGGATGAGTCGTGTCTGAGTCTTAGTGTATTGTTTGGAAAGTCATAACATGTTTGGTTGACATATACTTTTTGGATTGTGAAATAGTATGTAACTGTATGATAAACTGTTTTCTACTCTAGCTAACCCTTCTGTTGTTGTATGTTCTGTCTGGTGTGGTTTTCTCTTTTGTGATGATCATCAATTTATTGATGTGAGCAGATGCGAGAAACCCTCGTGCTCAACAGGAGAATGGTGGCTTCGCTGCGTAGCCTGCCCGGGGTGGATTTCGCTTATTGGGCTTTTCTTTTTGGGCGATGGCCCATGTATTGGCTTGTCTTTTAAATCTCATTTTGATTACCGTTGAACTTTGTATCTTGTCTTGTTTTGACATCGTAGTATGTCTTGAATATTGTAAGGAGTGGTGCTTATACTCCAGGACCGTGCTACTATATTATTCTGTGTGATGCTTCCTTTAATTAAGATCGTTAATTAAATGGGACATTAAAAAAACACAATTTACCTTTATTAATTCAGCTTGAGAAAAAGCTTATTTAAAATTAAAAGTGAAAATATTTTAATCACTACTAAAATTATTAACTTTAAATATCATAATTTCCGACATGATCCTTTTCTTTTATCAACCAAACCTTAATATTAAGCATTCTTTCATTTATGAAATTAAAATTAATATTAGATAAAATATCTATTAGAATGTGCCCAGCATAGAGTAAGATGGGATCACATTTCCAACTTTCTATTGGATTTTTATCACGAGTCTGTGGCCCATCTTGGGGAAGTATCTTCCTGCACCTCATAAAATTTTCTTACACTTCATAAATTCTTGCATTTTGAATAATGTAGTATGAATTGTAAATTTTGGAATACAAAAATTTATAAAGGTACAGGTTGAAATTATGGAAGTGCAGAAAGAAATGGTCCAAATTTAGTTGCTCTATATCAAATAAGATTGGGCCTATTTCGATCCAGCATAATTTTGTTACATGATTTATTCCATGTGCCAAACACTCGAATAGTTACAGGAAAAATGTTTCAAGAGACAAAACAAATATTCCTAATTTAAAATACATTCCATATAGTAGAGGGGAAATTTCATTTTTTTTAGAATTTGAATCAAGTTTCTCTAAAAAAGGTCAGGTCAATTTTTTTCAAAAAATTTCTAGAAAACAGGTGAAAAATCTAACTTTCTTTAATTGAAATAAAGTTTCTGTATTGAAAAAATTATATTACTACGACTTTTTAATTTAAAAATTTGATGTGAATATCTTATATTAATCTAACAGATTATAGATATTTATAAGAATTTAAATATCTTAATAAATTATGCTTTTCAGGTATAAAAATATTTCTCAAGTCAGCAGTACATTTGATGTAAAATTTGATGTAAAAGAGAAAAACATTCTGGACAAAACAAACAAATAAAAAATCTATTAAAAATAAAATTGAAGTTTACGATAATGACAATGAGCAAAAGAGGGAGTAGCTAGAACATTTGAGTTCAGAACCTTGCAGAGAAGTGAAGAGCATGTGCAGGTATGATGATGATGGTACAATAATTGGAGAAAGAGAAAAGCTTGAAACAAAAATGTAATCAGAAGATTCAGCGTATAAAATCCCTTTATTTTGGAAAGATGTGTCTGGCAAAACATAGTGTGTTATTATGTTATCCTATGTTATCCTATGTTCTTGTCTCCTCCATTCAATTCACCTCACTTCCACCGATGAAGCTCTTGACATGTGTCATGCAAATACCACACAAAACGTGTTCACTTCCTAATTCTCCATTTCTCATGACTCATGCTCTGCATATTCCTTTCTTCCACCGCGTGTCACACTCTTTTTTCTTCCTTTCCCTTCTCTCTATTCCTTCTTATATTATATAACCTTCTCATCATATATATCACAGTTTTTGTCACATTAACACACAACAACAAAAAATGGCTAAGAGATTTCCCAGTGTTTTGTCCAACCAAAACTTGTTCAAACACCTCCAATCAACTACTTCTATAGCTGCTAGAGTTAGTAGCAGTGGATTCTGCATCCCGAATGCAGATGTTTTTCATCATCTGCATACTCAAGTATAAGATCATGCACTAGAATTCTTTTATAAATAACTGTTTTTGTGAGTTTATAGTGTAAAACTGTTGTAGGGTTTATGGTGGTTAAATCTGATGATGTTTTTGTTTGTGGTTTTGATTTTGAGGGTGGTGAGTCAGTTGTGGGAGCAGCAGCAGCAGAAGGGGCAGTGAATGCAACAGAGGCAGTGGAGAGTGTGGGAGAGAAGGCAAAGGAAACAGTGAACAATGCTTTGAATGCAGAATTAGTTGCAGGGTCAACCATGGCTGAGGCTGATACCAATGTTGTGGACACTGCTGAATACAGAAGTTCTGAGGATTTGGGGGGACATCTTGGAGATGGCCATGATACTTATACTTGAATATCAGTAGTTGATGGAATCATATGTGCTAAATTAACCCCTATGGTTTTTGTTATTTTTACTTCTTTTTCTTTTTTAAGATATTGTAGTAATATATAAAAGATTGAAGAAAAGTTAGTGTTATGTGTCTTTTTGCTGGTGTGATATATGAACATAACTAGCTTTCTTTGAGATACCAAGCAATTATATATATATATA
>Ga0214544_1013242_pt1 | contig 10135 bp, 9 predicted proteins | sample CNSS3metaG_FD_160074 | JGI IMG/M metagenome (GOLD analysis project Ga0214544, IMG submission 160074) | Root nodule microbial communities from cowpea collected in UCLA plant growth center, Los Angeles, California, USA - CNSS3 | ecosystem: Host-associated > Plants > Roots > Nodule | place: USA...
ATGGTGTGTTTTAAAATAATGAAACTCGTTTATAACAATTCTATTTATACTAAAACCTTTTAATATTAAAATAATCGAGTCTCACTATTTTTAAACCACTATCACTTTTAAAACGCCATTTTCTAGGATCTTACATCAATCATCTCTGTTATGTAATTGTTTGAGGGTGATATCCAGATTACAATTTTGTATGCAATTTATTTTTCAACTTAATTGTGAAAATGTTGTAAAAATATGGCTTTTAAAATTATTTTTCAAATATAATTAATAACAAAAATTTGAAAATTGGCCTAAAATAAGGTTTAAAAAGTAATTATTAATTGTAAAATTTTTTATTACATTATATTATAAGTATTCTTTTAATGAAATATGTTATTTTCATTCATACATATGAATATTTTTTTCTACAACAAATCAAACTTATACAATGATAATTTTTAATCATTTTTAAAATAAAGGACAAGTTGGTAATCTTGTTTTTCCTTGATTTAAATATAATTTTTAATCTATCACGTCAATCAAATCACTTAGAAACTTTAACAAACTGTATCGTAAATCCACCCTTTTTCACTTTTAATCCACTTAAAGTGAAAACGACAAGCTTCACACTTTAATCCACTTGAATTCATCATCTCCCTCTCCCTCTAATCAAACTTGACGGAGAGAGTCATCTCTTTGATGCAATGGTTTGAGGGTGACATCAAGATTACAATTATGTCCGCAATTTACTTCTCAGCTTAATTATGAAAATGATGTAAAAATATGGCTTTTGAAATCATTTTTACAAAAATAATTAATAACGAAAATTTGAAAATTGTTCTAAAATAAGGTTTAAAAAGTAATTATTAATTATAAAATCTTTTATTACATTATTTTATAAATATTTTACTAATAAAATATGTTATTTTCATTTGTACAAATTAATATTTTTTCTACACAAATCAAATTTATACAATCATAATTTTTAGATATTTTTAAAATAAAGTACAATTTGGTAATCTTGTTTTTCCTTGATTTAAATATAATGTTTAATCTATCACATCCATCAAATTACTCACAAACTTTAACAAATATTACTCTAAATCCACCCACTTTCACCTTTAATCCACTTAAAGTGAACTACACAAACTTAACACTCTAATCCACTTGAATTCATCATGTCCCTCTCCCTCCAATCAATCTTGGCGGAGAGAGAGGGGCAGGAAGACGAAAATTTCTCTATTTTTCAATTATCTCTGTTATGCAATGGTTTGAGGGTGATATCAAGATTACAATTATGTCCGCAATCTATTTTTCAGCTTAATTTTGAAAATGATATAAAAAAAAGACTTTTTAAATTATTTTTACAAAAATAATTAATAACGAAAATTTGAAAATTGTTATAAAATAAAGTTTAAAAAGTAATTTTTAATTAGAAAATATTTTATTATATTATCAATTAAATATTTTTTTATTAAAATATGTTACTTTCATTTATACATTTTCATATTTTTTCTACGATAAATCAAACATATATAATGATAAGTTTTAATTACTTTTAAAATAAAGTACAATTTGGTAATCTTGTTTTTTTATGATTTAAATATAATTTTTAATCTATCACATCCATCAAAACACTCACAAACTTCAACAAACTTTACTCTAAATCCACTCACTTTCACCTTTTTAGCATAATTATGAAACCGATGTAAAAATAACAAAAATTTGAAAATTGTTATAAAATAAGGTTTAAAAAGTAATTTTTAATTATAAATTCTTTATTACATTACCTTTTAAATATATTTTTATCAAAAATGTGAGACTCCACTTTCCCCTCTTCCCTTTTCTTTTTCTTCTTTCCCTTTCACTCTCTTTATACTTCTGCTGCCACTCTCACAGACCAACTCATTCCACTCCACTCTTTTCCATTTATGTTTTCTCTGTCCTTTTTCTAAACAAGTGAATTAATCCATTCTCCAATTCTGCAGCAGTAAATAAACCTGAAACAAGGGCAGAAACTTCTCCCATAATTGAATCTCCTCCTTGATCTATGTAAGTTAACTCCAGTTTCCCCAATTCCCTTCAATTTCGAATTCTGGAACTCTATCCATGCTAAGTCAAACTAGGATTATATTCTCACCTTGTGAACCTGTATTTCAGCTCCGTAGGTGTTGAAATGATGTTTGAATTGCATGAATTGGTGATTGTTAATTTGTGTGTGAAGAATCTGGGCTCCTGCATGTGGGAACAGGTTCGTAATCTAGTATTTTCGCCTAGGCGAGTGACTCTCGCCTGAGCAAAAATACTAGAAAACCCTCCCATGTTCCTACGCGAAGCCTCGCCTAGGCGAGCTGAGGTCGCTTGAGCGAGAGACACTCTCGTCTAAGCAAACCAGCTTAGCCTGAGCGAGAGTTCGCCCAGGTTTTTATTTTTGCCACTATTAGAGCCTCGCTCAAGCGAGACTGACTCGCCTAAGCGAGATGGCTCTCGCCTGGGCTAGATTGTCTAGCTTGAGCGAGAATCACTAAAGTGGGAGGTTTGTTGTTCTATTGTAAAGAATGAAGTTATATGTCTAAATGAAACTTTGCACCATTAGTCTCTTATATGCTTGAAATGTTATGATAATATTTTGTGTGGTGAAATTTGATGAACATGAATTAAGAGGGGCTGTGGTTGAATGGAATTTCAAGGGAAATTCAGATGAGTATGTTAGTGTTTGTAAGGACGCGAGGAATTCATATTGGTTGGTATCTTGAAACTCTAATAATCATTCACGCTCAGATAGAGCATAATGGATTATGTCGTGAGGAGTAGCAGGAGGTCCTAGTCTTTGAAGTTGATCAAGTCTTAGACGCGAAGCGGATTTACCTTGGGAGTGGTTAGGTGATAACCCCTTGTGCCCAAACTCTGTAGAGTTTAGAAACCTTCACAGGTCCAAGCCACCAAGAGCTCCAATGTCGCTTACACAATCCGGTATCGAGTCTAAAAAATTATATATAATTGAGCTATGTTTTACGAATAATATGTATGATGTGGACTGTATGATTTCTCTGAATTCAATTAGCTTACGCTTCTTGTTTATGTTGTTTTCCTTGTGTGTTGTCCTTTGCAATGATCACCTACGGTTGGTGTGAGCAAAATTGAATCCAGATGAAGACACCCCTCCCTTGGACAAGAGTTGATCTTGGGCTTGGAAGTTCAGTAGTGACTTTTTGAGTTAGGTTCCTTGGAGTATAAGTTGTATGAATTGACTTTTCCTTGTATAGATCATCTCCCCCTCCTTCCAATCAACCTTGACGGAGAGAGAGGGGAAGGAAGATGAGAATTTCTCTATTTTTCAATCATCTTTGTTATGCAATGATTTGAGGGTGATATAAAGATTACTATTATGTCCGCAATTTTTTTTTCAGCTTAATTATGAAAATGATGTAAAATTATGCCTTTTCAAATTATTTTCAAAAAAATAATTAATAACGAAAATTTTAAAATTGTAATGAAATAAGGTTTAAAAAGTAATTAGTAATTATAAAATTTTTTATTACATTATTTTATAAATATTTTTTAATGAAATATGTTATTTTCATTTACACATATTTATATTTTTTCTACAACAAATCAAACTTATATAATGATAATTTTTAATCATATTTAAAATAAAGGACAATTTGGCAATCTTGTTTTTTCTTTATTTAATTATAATTTTTAATCTATCACATCCATCAAATCATTCACAAACTTCAACTAAATCCTCTCACTTTCACCTTTAATCCCCTTAAAGTGAACAAGATAAGCTTCACACTCTAATCCACTTGAATTCATCATCTCCCTCTCCCTCCAATCAACCTTGACGGAGAGAGGTGAAGGAAGATGGAAATTCCTCTATTTTTCAACCATAACTTTTATGCAATGGTTTGAGGGTGATTTGAAGATTACAATTATATCCATAATTTATTTTTCAACTTAATTATGAAAATGATGTAAAAATATGGCTTTTGAAATTATGTTTACAAAAATAATTAATAACAAAAAATTTAAAATTGTTATAAAATAAGGTTTAAAAAGTAATTATTAATTTTAAATTTTTTTATTACATTATTTTATAAATATTATTTTAATAAACTATTTTATTTTCATTTATACATATTAATATTTTTTCTACAACAAATCACACTTTTAAAATGATAATTTTAAATAATTTTTAAAATAAAGCAAATTTCGGTAATATTGTTTTTCCTTGATTTAAATATAATTTTTAATCTATCACCATCAAATCACTCACAAACTTTAACAAACTTTACTCTAAAACCACCCTTTTTCACCTTTAATATATTGAAAGTGAGTAACACAAACTTCACACTCTAATCCATTTGAATTGATCATCTCCCCCTCCTTCCAATCAACCTTGACGGAGAGAGAGGGGAAGGAAGATGATAATTCCTCTATTTTTCAATCATCTTTGTTATGCAATGATTTGAGGGTGATATAAAGATTACTATTATGTCCGCAATTTATTTTTCAGCTTAATTATGAAAATGATGTAAAAATATGCCTTTTGAAATTATTTAAAAAAACATAATTAATAACGAAAAGTTTACAATTGTAATAAAATAAGGTTTAAAAAGTAATTAGTAATTATAAATTTTTTTATTACATTATTTTATAAATATTTTTTTAATGAAATATGTTATTTTCAATTATACATATTAATATTTTTTCTACAAGAAATCAAACTTATATAATGATAATTTTTAATCATATTTAAAATAAAGGACAATTTGGTAATCTTGTTTTTTCTTGATTTAAATATAATTTTTAATCTATCACATTCATCAAATCACTCACAAACTTCAACAAAATTTACTGGAGGCAGATTATGATGAACTGAAGGAAAAATATGAAGGCGTAGAAGTGGAGCTTGATGACTTGAAAGGTTGTATTATCCAAGACCACATCAATGGGTTCCAGAAAGGATTGAGGCAGACGACCTTTTCTTATCATGATATTGATGTAGCTGATACTAGATTTGATGTTAACAAGGATGTGATGGATGACCAGCTGGTTAATGAGGCTGAGAGTAGTCCCGAGGAGGAGGTAGAGAAGGAAGCGGCGGGGGAGGAGAAGGATGCAAAAGCTGTTGTGGGGGGTGATGATAACAAGGCGGTGTAGGACTTTTATTGTTTATGATTTGAAACTAGTCACGAGTTCTACGTTTGTAATAATTCGTACACTATTTTACTTTGCTTTTAATATGATTAATGCTTTGTGTATGCTATGTTGTTTATTTGATGCCGATAACTTATGTGATAGTGGTGCGTTAGTGGTATTGTATAATTGTGAGTGGGTGTTTTGAAGTATGTGATGTTTTACAAATTCGATTTTTTATTGAGGGTATTCAACCCCGACCATTTACTTGTGGTAAGTGTGGGGAAAAAATTAACATCAAGTTAAGGGTGTTCAACCCAGGCCGCCTACTTGTGGTAAGGGTGGGCAACTTAAACGAATTAACATAAAATTAAGGGTGTTCGACCCAGGCCGCTTACTTGTGGTAAGGGTAGGGAGCTTAAACGAATTAACATCAAGTTAAGGGTGTTCGACCCAGGCCGCCTACTTGTGGTAAGGGTAGGGAACTTTAAACGAATTAACATCAAGTTATGGATGTTCGACCCAGGCCGCTTACTTGTGGTAAGGGTAGGGAACTTACACGAATTAACATAAAATTACGGGTGTTCGACCCAGGCCGCTTACTTGTGTAAGGGTGGGGAACTTAAACGAATTAACATAAAATTAAGGGTGTTCGACCCAGGCCGCTTACTTGTGGTAAGGGTGGGGAACTTAAACGAATTATCATCAAGTTACGGGTGTTCGACCTAGGCCGCCTACTTGTGGTAAGGGTGGGGAACTTAAACGAATTAACATCAAGTTAAGGGTGTTCGACCAAGGCCGCCTACTTGTGGTAAGGGTGGGGAATTTAAACGAATTAACATAAAATTAAAGGTGTTCGACCCAAGCGGCTTACTTGTGCTAAAGGTGGGGAACTTAAACGAATTAACATCAAGTTAAAGGTGTTCGACCCAGGCCGCCTACTTATGGTAAGGGTGGGGAACTTAAACGAATTAACATCAAGTTAAGGGCGTTCGACCTAGGCTGCCTACTTGTGTTAATGGTGGGGAACTTAAATGAATTAACATAAAATTAAGGGTGTTCGACCCAGGCTGCTTGCTTGTGGTAAGGGTGGGAACTTAAATGAATGCGAGAAGTGAAGTGAAGAATAGTCGTGTAGTTGGGAACCCTTTGTTTATTCATGAAATCTGGGGTGCCTCGTTAAAATCTCCCCGGCCAAAACCCTCCTTAGGGAAAAAAGACTAGGTGAGGAAAAAGAGTACACCCAGGGTTAGAAGTGTTTGGTACAAAACATGTCCTTAACTAAAGTAAAACTTTAGATGGGATACATTCCATGTATTGCGTATTTCTTCCCCAGACAACTACTCTAGTTGATATGCTCCTCCCCCAGCGTCGTCACTTATTCGGTATGGCCCGTCCCAATTTGTGGAGAACTTGCCATTCTTCTTTCTTGCACTGCTGGCCATTCTCCAAACTAAGTCTCCTTTTGCGAACGATCTTGGGCATAGGTTGGCGTTATATTTCCTGGCGGCTCTTTGATTGAGGGGTACACCTGTAGGCCCACACAACTTCTACTAGTTCTTCTGGCCATCGGCCTTTGGCCTTGTTTAACCGCTTGCGTAGCTCCAATAGTATAACCTTGTTTGCCGCCTCGGCCTGTCCGTTGGTCTGTGGGTGTTCAACAAAGCTAGTTACGTGTTTGATGCCCAGATCGGTGTAGAACTTAACGAGTTCTTTATCTATAAACTGCCGACCATTATCGGTGATGATTGTATGTGGGACGCCATATCAGCATATGATATCCTTCGAAACGAATTGTTGTACTTGTTGGGCTATAGTGGTGGCAAGCGGTTTGGCTTCTATCCACTAGGTGAAGTAGTCGACGGCTACTATCAGGAATTTTACTTGGCCTTTGCCGGGGGAGAAGGGGCCGAGGATGTCCATTCCCCACTTTGCGAAAGGCCACGGCGATAGTATAGAATGAAGATGTTCTTGTTTCTGGTGAATGAGGTTGTCATGCTTTTGGCACGGTATGCATTTCCTAACGAAGTCTTGGCAGTCGGCCTCCATGGTTAGCTAGAAGTAACCAGCGAGAAGGATTCGGGTAGTCATGGTGTGCGCTTGAATGGTAGCCGCATATGCCCTCATGTAATTCTTTAATTATGTACTGAGCTTGTTCTGCCGTGACACATTTGAGAAGTGGCTGGCCGTATCCGCGTTTGTAAAGGTCGTCGTCTATCATCGTATACCTAGCGGCTTTAGTTATCCAAACTCTATCGTTGTTAGGTGGAGGGTTACCGGTTTTGAGGTACTGGATGTAAGGGTTTGTCTAATTGTCGGCTTGGTCTTGGGTTAGGTTATGGCAAGTACTTGTGACGGAAGGGGTGAGCAGTGTTTGCTATAATAGGGATCGGTGTCGGCTTTTTAACTTGGAGCTTACTAGTTTGGATAATATATCGGCTCTGACATTTTCGGATCTGGGAATGTGTTGTATGCGGACTTGTTCGAAGGTGGACTGAACGATTTTCTGGACTAGATGGTAATATTGTAGGAGGGTAGAGTCTTTGATTTGGAACTCGTCATTTAGATGGCTTACAGTGAGCCTGGAGTCGGTTTTGCATGTTAGTGACTTGATACCAACCTCGCGGGCCAAGGATAAGCTGGCGAGGATGGCTTCGTATTCGGCTTGGTTGTTAGAGGTCTTGAAGGCGAAGTGTAGGAATTTTTTGATGAGGATGTCGTTGGGGCCATCTAGTACGATGCCAGCACCTGTTCCCTTCGGGTTGGATGAACCATCAACATTAAGTGTCCATTGGTCCGCTTCAGGAGTTGGAGATCGTTGACAACGTCTAGAAGGCATTGAGCTTTGATGGGGCTGTAGGGTTCGTAGCGGATGTTGAATTCGGATAATCGGTTTTGATGATTATGTTATATTTTCTGCAAGGTCTGGTTTCTACAATATTTTCTAAATTGGGTAGTCGGTTTTGATGATTATGTTATAATTTTGGAAGTATGGACGTAGGCGGCGGGCTGCATGTACCAGGGATAGGACTAATTTTTCCACCATCTGTTATCTGGTTTCGGGGTCTTGTAGGGTTCTACTAACGAAGTAAACAGGATGTTGGTTGCCGCTGACATCTTGGACCAGCGCGGCGCTAGTGGTGTGATCAGTGGCGGTTATATAGACCAATAAGGGTTGATGAGTATCCGGTTTATGAAGGATAAGTGGTGAGGTGAGGGTGGTTTTAAGCTTTTGGAATATTTTTTCACAATCATCATTCCACGTGAACTTGGCGGATTTTTTAAGCAACTGTATGATGGGTTGGATTTGTTCGGCTAGTTTGGAAAGGAAGCGGGAAATGGCTGTGAGGCGGCCTATGAGGCGTTGTACCTCTTTGACGTTGGTGGGGGTTCGCATTTCAATGATCGCATTGCATTTTTCAGGGTTGGCCTCTATACCACATTGGGTTAGCATGAATCCAAGGAATTTACCGCAGTCGACACCGAATATGCACTTATTGGGGTAGAAGTGAAGGTTGTACTATCGTAATGCGGAGAAGACTGTTGATACTGTCGTCTATGATGAAAGCGGTTTTGCTCATGTCGGATGTGGCCATAGGGATTTGATTGTAACCGGAGTATGCATCAAGAAAGCTGAGGACCTTGTTACCGGCCACGCCGTCTACAAGTCGGTCAATATTGGGTAAGGGATAGGCATCTCTGCGACAAGCTTTATTAAGATTCGTGTAATCAACACACATCCACCGCTTGTCGTTGACTTTCTTAACCAGGACCACGTTAGAGAGCCAAGTGGTATAGTGAGCTTCTTCGATGAACCCTGCGCTCAGTAATTTATCAGCCTCAGCCTTGGCCGCTAGGCATCGCTCCTCGCCGAGTTTGTAGATAGATAACTTATGAGATGCTACTTGAGGGTCAACTCCAGGCAAGTCGGCAGCTGACCAAGGAAAGAGGTCCGTGTTGCCGACTTGGATGGGTGTGATGATGTCACGCTCTTCAGATTCTAGACCGGTGCCAAGTTTGATGAAGTGGCTATTTGGGAGCTCTAGGGGGTGGTCTCTTCAACAGGTTCGAGACAAACATCTCAGCCCACTCTAGGGTCTAGATCGTCACCCAACAGATCGATCCCAGAGTCGGGTGGCCGCTGGATGTGATTGGTTTGTTGGATAGGGAGTTGTGGGCGTAGGCTGGCCATGTAGCATTTGCGTGCAAGGCGTTGATCGCAATGAATGGTGAGGATGTCGCCAAATGGGGAGGGAAACTTCATGGCCAAATGAGGGGTGGAGACGACAGCGCCAAGGGTGTTGAGCGAGGGGCGGCCGAGGAGGACATTATAAGATGTAGGTGCGTCGACGATGACGAAGCGGATAGGAATGGTCTTGGTTTGGGCTCCGTCACGAAAGACGGTATGGAGGTCAATGTAGCCACGAGTGGAAACTTTTTCCCCAGAAAGGCATAAATTGGTTCATTGTGTGGGACCATGGCGGTGTCTAGGAGTTGAAGTTTCTGGTATCTTGCCCAGTAAAGGATGTCGACGAAACTGCCTTGGTCGACGAGGACTTTTTTCACTATGTAATTTTCTATTTCAACAGTGATGACCATAGGATCGAATTGTTGGTGGTCGAGGCCATGGAAGTCATCGTCCATTAAGGTTATGGGAAGCATGCGGTGTCTGTGATGGGAATAGGTAATGTGGTTGATTGATTGGATATGGCGGAGGGGTCTCTTTCTGGTAGAAGAGGTAGAGCCTCCTCTAGCGAAACTATAACATCCCGTATGGATATTACGGATTTAAATAATTAAAGTAATTAAAATGAATAACAAAAACATCGCATTTATGAATAAACCTCATTTCCCAAAAGCGCAGGAAATTTAAAACTTTTATTATCATATAATAAAACACTGCTCCATAGTTTATAAAGCGAAAGAATATTCAAATATCTCTCAAAAGTTTACATATCATTTCCAAAACTAAAATCAATAAAACATAGTAATAAATCCCATGCTATCCCTCGCT
>Ga0214544_1013243_pt1 | contig 10135 bp, 2 predicted proteins | sample CNSS3metaG_FD_160074 | JGI IMG/M metagenome (GOLD analysis project Ga0214544, IMG submission 160074) | Root nodule microbial communities from cowpea collected in UCLA plant growth center, Los Angeles, California, USA - CNSS3 | ecosystem: Host-associated > Plants > Roots > Nodule | place: USA...
TCTGCAAGTGTGATTCTTGTAGGTTGTAGTTCTAGATTTTTGTGTGAGTCAAAAATCTTGTGTGCTTTGTGTTCAAAAGTGTAATCTTGGTGTTTGATTTGTAAAACTTTTGAATATAGTGGAAACCGGGCTCAAGTTGTCCTGGAAAATTGGATGTAGCTCTGTGTTTGAGTGAACCAGTATAAAAACAGTGGTGCATTCTTCTTTCCCTCATCTCACTCTCCTTGAAACTCTTTAAAAACTCAAGAAAACCAAGCAATTTGATCTTTGGTGTGATTTAATGCGTTCTTGTGTAATCGGAGGCTTTATACTTGTTATAAATACTGATTGGAACATGTCTTGTATATAAAAGATTGTTGTTTAAGTTGAATTCGTAAATTCTGCATTCTGCATAATTCTCCAATATTTTAGCCGACTGAATTGCCTTTTTAATCGACTGTTTCATAGCATCAAGAACAATTTAGTCTGCTATTTTATATTTTAATCGACTGAAAGTGTACTGGTCTGCTGCATTTACATCCAAACTTTCCAATCTGTTAGATTCAATTGAAAAGAGATTTAAGCTTTTGTAAAAGTTTTATAAAGCCAATTAAACCTCGTTTCTTGGTTAAACTCACCATTTCAAAACTAACAATTAGAATTATTTAGTTGTTATAAACTAACGAATGTGATAATTAACCAGTTGTATGAGACATAAACCTACTAATGAGCTAATGAGTTTATGGTAACAATTACAAGAGATGTAATATATATATATATATATATATATATATATATATATATATATATATATATATATATCGTGAGACATAAACCTGCTAATGAGTTTATGGTAACAATTGTTACTAAGTTTGTATTCTTAGCGAGGTATCACTTCTTTGACAAAAGTAGAAAAGTGACATGAATTGAGCAGAAGAGTAACAGTAACTTTTAAAATCTTGTTGCCGATTAGAACAACATAACAAAAGGGAAAATCAAATTAAAATTAAAAAATAATAAACGTAACGTCCCATTTAATAAATACGATTAATTAAATGAACATCACATAGGATATAATATAAAGAGCATTGTCATGGAGTATGAGTATAAGTGTTACTCCTTACAATTATCCAAAAGTTACTAAGAAAGAAACCAAGGCACACCACGATTCCATAAACGGAAGAACAAGATTAAAACAGTTAACAGTTGTTCAAAATACATGCTCAAAGAGCAAAGCAGTACATAGGCCACAATGCCTTAAAAGTGTACTCGGAGTAAGGGAATCCAACCCAAGAGTTAGCTATGTAGCAGAGTTTCTATCACCCTGATGACCACAAGGAGTTCCCACATCTGCTCACATCAATAAATTGATGATTATCGCAAAAGGAGAAAAACCACACACAAAACACACGGACAAACAAAAAGGGCAAGCTAGAGTGAAAAGGTTTTATCGTATAATTGAGCATACAATCTAAAAGCCAAAGATACATAAATCAACCAAACATGTGATAGTAAACAATGCAAGACTCTAAGACTCAATTATTCGGATACATATAATCAGTCGGAATCACTAGATGCTTGCACTTGTGGTGGCCTCTACTGCTCTGCAGCGCCATTGCCAATGGGTTTCACCCTACCACGCACAAGGTTAGCCTTCAAACATCTAAGGCCATTATCCTGCCAAAGACTAGGGCCTCCTACTACTCTCACCACTCGAGTCAATACGCTCTACATGAGACTAACGGACTCTTTAGAGTTTCAGGATGCAATCCTTACTTGAATCCTTACTTAATTATATACTAAGACACCACCACGAAACCTTATTAATAGGTTCGTGGAATTACGTCCTAACCATGAGGCACCACCATGAGCTCTCACCAAGAGGGTCATGAAATTACTGCCTAACCATGAGGCACCATTATAAGATCTCACCAAAAGGGCCATGGAATTACATTCTAACCATGAGGCACAACCATGAGATCTCACCTAAAGATTCCTGGAATTATGTCCTAAACCAGACCAAAATCATGTCTCACCAATCAGCCACAATTTATCAAAGCAGAACAGTCTCATGCCAATATCCAACCAACCAACCAACAATTCATGTTTTCCATTTCATACTCAACATAGTAAAATCTCATTCTCATTTAATCGCATACAATATACATGGCATCATACTTCATGCTTTTACAGTAAAACACTCTATCAGGCAAGCAAGCAACCACATCAGAGAACCAATTAGAACTAGAGCATGAAACCTGCCCCAGTCTTACTCAAGCTAGAAGTCCTCACTCAAGCGAGAGAAGTTCTCTCGCTCAGGCGAGCCCTTCTCGCCTAGGCGAGAGCTCGAACAGTGGAATAGTGGCTTCTGCGATTTCTTGCTTAGGCGAGACCTCTTCACCTAAGCGATATTGCTCCTCGCTCAAAACGAAGGCTCGTCGCCTGAGTGACAATTCAAGTAGAAAACCTGGGCGAGCTTCTACTAGTCTCGCCTAGGCGAGACTAGCTCGCTTGGGCGAGAAAACCAATGCTCACCATTGTTCAAGCGTACAACAGCCAAGCATTCGAGACTCAATCGACATTTATCAATATTCCAAGCAATCACAACAGCACCCAAGCATCTTAAACACGAAACAAAGCCAAAACAGACAGATATGAAGATAACACGAAAACCCTAGCTTCCCTAACCTTAACAGAAGCTATTGTGAGGGGGGTGTATGCACAAGCGGAAGGCACACAGCTCTAAGAACAGTTTTGTGAGCTAGAAACACTAACACTAGAACAAAGACAGGTTACTATGGTGAACCCTAACTGAAACCACAAAAAATCAAGCTGGAGAAGAAAGAGTACGAGTTGAGAAACAACTTACGTGAAGCAGGAATGGGTTGAGCTAGCTTGACCAAGAATGGGGGCCAAACCCTAGCAGAGCTTGCTGCTGCAGTTCTAAGAAGGAGGAGGGGGAGAGTTTTCTGAAAAGTTGGCAGAAATAAGAGTGTTAGGCTAGTTTAGGGATTTTGGACATCCTATGGGCCAGTCTTAGACCCAACAGAATAGAGTAGGCCTTTAAATATTGGAGTAGAATTAAAATGGGCCTTACAATAAACAAAATGTTAGATAGCAAATTTAGGCCGTTAATAAAATTTGGAAATTAATATGCTTTTGCATACTTTAATATTTCTTAAAAATATTTTTATCTTATCACATCTATGTTTTTCTGTTATTATAATTTTGTAAATATCTTGTTAATATCTTATATATAGTTTTCTTGGATGAGAAAACCATACACTCACATTCATTAATTTATAATACTTAAATAATAATTATAACAATCTATTTTTTTATTATTAAAAAAATTACACACATTCAATAAATTTATCAAAAACATTAAATAAAATAATTGTTACTGAAAATATTGTATGCAATATTTAATCTCAAACTCAAAACTCCACGAAAATATGTATAGCATTTGTTTACCTGTAGAAGTCTATATTATTAGCCATTAATGAATTGGCAACCAAAAAAAAAGTATTTACACAATGAACATATTTTGGAAGATGACAGTAAATTAAAAATTTGATAAATACTCCAAAAGTTGAATATATAAAATTAAAAGAAAAAAAAAATCTTCGTGAAGAAACAATCCCTCCCTGATAATATTATCTTCTTTTTTTTAAAATCCTAGAGAAATTATGATCCTTCTAAAATAAAGCAAACTAAATCTATCTGATCGCACAAATTCTTTGAAATTTTCTTTCAAATTTAAAAGGTACTTATGATATATTTATAAATTCAAATCAAACGATCAAATAGTAAGAATAAAGGCTTAAATAGTAGTTTGGTCCTAGTTTTCATTCGATTTTTTCAATGTAGTTCTACTCTTGGTTTTTTTTTTTCAATTTGGTCCTTTTTACTAATACCATTAAAATAGTTAACGGATGTGAACAGTAACCGCCACGTGTCATTTTGTGGTTTTTTATTTATTTTTTAATTTTGTTTTTAATTTTGTTTTTAATTTTTTTAAATTTTTTTAAATTTTTTATTTTTAAAAAAATGTACATGTGTCAAACTCATATCATGCCACGTGTCATTTTTGTAATTTTTTAATTTTTTTTAAATTTAATTTTTTTTAATTTAAAAAAAATCCACGTGTTAAGCTAATATCATGTCACGTGTCAGCGTCAGTTTTTTATATTCAATTTGGTCTCAATATTCGTTAATTGTTTTCAATTTGGTCCTAATTTTTTTTTTAAAATTTAACAATTTTGCTCCTCTCCAAATTGAGACAAAGTTTAATATGTATATATTAAAATGCATATTTTTATTAAATATTTTTAATTTAGAATTAGAGTTAGTTTAAAATTAAAACGAAAAAAAGTAATAACACCATTAATTTAAAATTTTAAGAGGTTAAAAATATTTAATTTTAAACCAACTCTAATTTTAAATTAAAAATATTTAATAAATATATGTATTTTAATAAAAATATCCATATAACATTTATATACAAATTATATTTTGTCTTTAGAGAGAAACAAAAATTCTAAATTAAAAAACAATTAGGACCAAATTGAAAAAAAAAAACAAATATTAGGACCAAATTAAATATAAAAATCTATTCTGACACGTGGCATGATATTAGCTTGACACGTGGATTTTTTTTAATTAAAAAAAAATTAAAAAATGACAAAATGACACGTGGTAGTTACTGTTTACATCTGTTAACTATTTTAACAGTGTTAGCGAAAAGGACCAAATTGAAAAAAAAAATACCAATATTAGGACCAAATTGAAAAAAAAAACAAAAGTAGGACCACATTGAAAAAACCGAACGAAAACTAGGACTAAACTACTATTTAAGCCTAAGAATAAACAAATCAATGTAATTCATACGTAGGTGTATATAATAAATAAATGATTGAGAAAGAGAAGATAAAAAACCTTTTGAAAAGAAAAAAAAAATGATGTGTCAATTAGTGTTGTATTTGATTCCAAAAATATATACATTAAAACATCATTCACCGAATATTTTCTATTTTTAAGAATGTAAGGAGTGGGTATCCCATTTTGGTAGTATAAAACTAATAAAATGAGAGATTCATAATAATATTTAGAAAAAAATAACAGAATAAAAAGTATATTAATATAGTTCTCTAAGAGTGCAAATTATAGAAATATATCGTTTATACAACAATACCAAACCTATAGAAAAACTCTCTATATCGAACGTATCAACCACTCATACATATGTTGCAAACTCATAACTCTAACTACAGACTTCTCATCTTTTAGAAATGTCTCTAAACCTGCATCTTCATCTGTTCCCACCAAAGTGGTGATCATCACAAAAGAAGAAAACAACACAAGACCATAGAGTGCAAGGATAAGCTAGTATATAAAAGAGTTATCCTAAGACCATTTAAAACATCTCAATTATAAGCCATACATGGATTAACTACAATAATTCACATAATTGCATACAAGAAATTGACACTAAACTCAATTATCTAAATACATGCATTTGGAATTGGAATTACTAGAGACTTGCACTTGTGGTGGTCTTTTCTGTTCTGCAGAGTCATTGCCAATGAGTTTCACCATACCACACACAAGGTTAATCCATCATCATCTAGGTCCATTATCCTACCATAGACTAGGACCTCCTCCTACTCTCACCACATGATTAGTTATACTCTATTTGAGTGTGAATGATCATTAGAGTTTCAGGATATCACCTTACTTGAATCCATAGTCCAATGCATACACTAAAATAACATTACCATAAAATCTTCCTAAGAGACCCATGAAATTATGTTAAACACAACAATGCTCGTATATATCAACAAACCCTTTATCATCACAATTTCACAACAATATTATCACAATTATATACATCCTTAATCACGTTTTCATATTTCATAATTTCCTGTAATAAGCACTTTGAAACATCAATGTTCAAGAACAACTAGTAAAATTTCATGAAACACAAAGAAAACATAAATGTCACACATAACAAAGAGGAGGCGAGAGTTCCTATTAAAAATGAAGAAACCAAACAAAAGTTCCACAACTAACTTGTGAATTTTCCCACAACCTGTAGATTTGGCTACAGGATGCAGAATTAACACCAGCGAGTTTCACAGGTAACTAGTGGATATTTCCACAACATGTGTATTTAACTACAAAAAACACACTTCAAACAACGAATTTCACAAGTAACCATAGATATTTCCACAACCTATAAATTCAGCTACGAGAAGCATAATTCAAACAGTGAGTTCCATAGGTAACTAGTAGATATTTCCACAACTTGTGGATTCAACTATGAGAGGCAAAATTCAAACCATACAAGCAAAAACAATCATACTCACCACAGATCAAATTCATCAACATGCATTCATTAATTTAGAAAGAAAAAAACACTACAAAGCAAAACAATACTAGCTTTCCTTACTTGACAAAGTGGCTCAACTAGTCCAAACAACTCAACAGACTTAAGGAACACCAAAACATCTTTAGCTTTATCTATACCTAGGAACAACACAAGAATGATCTGGAACTACCTTTATAATCACTGACCAACACAAACTCATATTAATGAATAAAACCTCACATGCAACCAAAGGAGGGACACATGCAAACTAGAACAAAAAAGACCCACAAGAAGATGAGTATACGATTAAAGGAATTGATCGAATAGAAAGGACGTGCCCACCAAGATGATCACCCTAGCGGTCTCCGATCTTCAAATAGATGATCAGGAGATGAAAACTTCTAGAAAGAAGTTAGAGAACACTAGAAGAGTGGTTTCTAGAGACATAGTATGTTTTAAAATAATAAAACTCATTTATAACAAAACTATTTATATAAAACCTTTTTAATATTAAAATAATTAAGTCTCGGCATTTTTAAACCCACCACTTTCATTTCTAAAATACCAAGGGTTTTACAATCAGATTAGAATGAAAGAATAAGTTAAAAATATTATAATGAACATGAAGAAAATTTAAGCATATAATCTTGTTTGTAACAGTTAATATAACTAATATTTTCAATCAAAATTTGGCTCAATTTTTTAGTTTTTAAATATGAAAAAAGAAGTAAAAAGTTAACTGTAATATCCCATTTAACAATAAAAAACTATTAAACAAAATATAGCATGTTTGATATGAGCATAAAATAAGATATTAATGTACAAAACTGTATTACAGTTATCCCAAAAAGTAAGATGAACTGAATATAATATTTATACAAAGATATCTAGAACAACTAAGAGGTTTCTCAAAAGGAATTACTAATACTATGGAGAAATAGAGATCTAAATAGAGGGATCATCATTACCCTACCTTGGTCCAGCCACCAAATCTTCAACTGATAACACCATTAAAGTGATCATAGCAAGAGAAGAGCACAAGAAAAAAGAAACACAAAAGAAAGGGTAAGCTAGTGAAGTTTTTAAAGAATCCATTTAATTCATACTAAAAAAAACTTTTAACATATACTATCATTTAGTTTTTCGCAATCAAATATATAAAGTTATGACTCAAATTTTCCGGATACAAGCATTGATATCGAGTCTTGGTAAGTTGTGCACTTGGGGTGGCATTCATTGCTCTGCAGAGCTATAGACATTACCACACACAAGGTAAGTTTGTTAACATCTTTGGTCAAGGTAAAACCCCTAGGTTGGGACCTCCTGCTCCTCTCACCACATGCCACATCTTCTCTACTTAAGAAACTGACAGTCATTAGAGCATCAGGATAACTTTCCAACTGAACTCCCACATCAATGCTTACACTATAATTACCACCACAAGTTCTCCTCGAATTAGTATGTTCATATATTCATTCCTCAACTAATAATTTAAATAACATCCACAACAATTCAAATCATATTCAATTAACCACATTTGGAGTAATTCAAATTCTAACCTACTCGCCCAGCCACTAGAACTCGCCCAGCCACTGAACCCTACTAGCCCAACGAGTTGCACTCACCCAGCCACTAGGCCAGGTCTGGAAGTTCCTGACTTGAAAATTCGCCCAACGAGAATTACTCGCCTAACGACTTCCCAAGTCTGGAAGTCCAACTTGGAAATTCGCCCAACGAGTAAGGACTCGCCCAACGAATTTGCAAATTTGCATAGTTCTGCAAAATTTTGTAGATCAACTCACTCGCCTAGCGAGTAAGCAACTCTGCAGAATTATACAGAAACTGATCTAACTCGTTTTATGCATCTTCAGCTAGTCCATACCACTCCAAAATCACTCCATAGATCATTCAATTAACAAACATCAATTTTATCAAATTATTCATACCAATTGAATGAAAAACACATTTAAACCAACAATTATTCTCAATTAATAGGAAAACACACGTCTTTATAGTTTTCAACATCACAAGCAATCCCACATATTAGATACATCAATCAATTACAAATTAAACATACAATATATATTTCTAACAGATCCGAGTACTATGACAAAGAAATTAGTTTCCCTTACTTGAGATAATACACAAATTGTTGAGAGGGGGGCCTGCTCAATTCAATGAAGATGTTTTTGATGATGTCTAAAGTCATACAAACACCTTGTATAACTGTTTTAGGCTTAGTCCTGAGCTTATCTTTTGCATAGGTGTTGTATATCTAAGATTACATGTAAACCAAGCTTGAACTGAATTAGATCAGCTGTCAAAATCTTGAATGTGTCAAATGCATAACTCATTAATGAATTAGATTCTTAACTAATGGATTATATGAGGGAACTGCACTGATGCAGTGAAAATACACCCACGATAATCTATTAGGTAAATTCCTAATCCACTAATTGCAGCAGCAGAACTCTGATATAAAAACAATTTTGAAATCAGTTTTAGAAAGTGGCGAATAACTGAATCACGAAGAGACTTATTGAGAGATTTCTTTCTGGGATTAAGATTCATAGAGTTCTTGCTTTCTTGGAGATCATTCATTTGGATATTCATTGATAATGGACTCAATCTTGGAGGGTCAAGCTTAGATCTAGGATCAAGTGTTAAATCTGCACATCCATTAGGTGTATTCATTCCTTGCTTCTTTTTTATTGTATTTCTGTTTACAGTTGATTCAATGTGTGAAGTGAAGGTCTAGGTGAAATTGTGTGGAGGCATTGCATCTAGGGGGAGTTCTTGATTTGTAGGTCAAGCTCCTTAGTCTTTAGGATCTTGAATTATATAGATGCTCTTGTAATTCTTGTAACTCTATTGATTTAGTGGAATCCTCCTAAGTGGGTTGCTTAGGAGAAGACTGGACGTAGATCATTTTGAATCGAACCAATATAAAAATTATTGTGGTCTTTGCTTCTTTCATCTTTTATGTCATTCCTAATTGCTTGGGCAGTCCATTAAATTCATAATTGGTAAACTAGTTATTTAGGGTCATAAAGATTAAGGAAACTTTCAAGATTCATTTAAAATCAGTAAAAGATTGAATAACCAATTCACCCCCCTCTTGGTTGGATTATATTAGACATATCTGTTTTAACACAGACAATTCACAAAGAGTTCCAATACTCCTCACAACCCTACAGAGTCCCCAACTCCCCCTAAGAATAACAAGAACATGATCAGAGTGTATCAATGAAACCACTTATTAGTGGAAAACATAAGGAGAACTCTGAAAACACATGCGGTCTAAAATCATTTGCATGTAAAGAGATTTAAACAGAATCACAATAAAGAGCAGAAAATCGACTTACTTTGTTTGAGAAATTGATCGTACAAAAATAGAAGGCGTGACGCAGGGATCCCCTAGTGGTTTCTGATCGTTGAACAGATGAATATAGAGGTCATAATTTTAGAGAGAAAGCAGAGAGAACTTTAGAACATTTTTTAGAGAAATAGAGTATTTATAATTAATAAAACTCGTTTATTAAATTTCTATTTATACTTAATAATTTTAATAATAAAATAATCGAGTTTTATTATTTTAAACACTTACTATTCTAAACTACTATTTTCTAGATTTTCATGTTAAAGGTCGAGAATAAAACTAAAAAAAAAAATTTATGTAAGTGTATTTTCTTTATATACTTATTTTATATATTTTTGTAAATATATATATATATATATATATATATATATATATAATATTCATACATTTTCTTGGAAAAAAGAAAA
>Ga0214544_1013248_pt1 | contig 10128 bp, 4 predicted proteins | sample CNSS3metaG_FD_160074 | JGI IMG/M metagenome (GOLD analysis project Ga0214544, IMG submission 160074) | Root nodule microbial communities from cowpea collected in UCLA plant growth center, Los Angeles, California, USA - CNSS3 | ecosystem: Host-associated > Plants > Roots > Nodule | place: USA...
CTTAGGGAATCAAAAATAACAAACACAAATGAAAGGGATGAAGGATTAGTGAACTTCCTTTCTAAACATGCTTAGTCTTCTTAAGCATGTGCCTTCATCCTTGGTTGGGGTCAATCCTTCATCAGCAAATCAACCAACATACGCATACTCTTTCTCTTGGCAGCGCAGCTATTGTTTTCATTTCCACGCGATGCTCATCCTTGTTCTACTAGGGCTCACACCTTCACGTTTTCCTCACCCTATCATGAGTGTCAGCCACTACTAGAGTTTCGTGCTTCTGCCAGTACCTCCTTAGCCATTAGGGTTCTATTTAGGCAACCCAACCTTTCTCATGCCATTAGGTTGTTAGACGACCTTTCATCTTTCATTCTATTTTCTTTCCGGTTACCATTCGTTTTATAAAATGGCAAGCCATCTTGTTGTAAAAGGAAGCTTAGATGAATGAGATATTGGTTGAGATCACTCCCCCCATTCGTCAGCTCACCCTTCACCTTAGATGAGGATTTCTCCTCCTAGGGTTACCGAAATCAGTGGGGAACCAGTGAGATCTGAGCTTAAACATCATTTTCGAAGTATTTCGTTGCGTTTCCCTTGCATTCCGCGAGTTTCAATCGGTAGAACACCGATTAGAAAGGTTTTCCGGCGAGTTCCGCGACGGAGCAGCCTCATCAATAGTAGTAGTAGTAGTAGAATTGTTTCATACTTTTAGTTAGAAATAGACTAGTTTACTAGCTTAGTTTAGTTGTTTTTCATTGGTTTTGAAAAGTTAACTTGTGTAAATTGATTTAGTGTAACAAAAGTAAACCAAGGAAACTAAATGGATTTATTTAAAGGTTAACCAAGAGCAAAGAAATGGAAACACCGCCATTGAAGCTAGGCGTGACAACTTTTTGGCCAAAATTTTGAGATATTGACTTCAAGTTGACTTTTTGCAAATTAACTCGTAGACGTGAACCAATTATGGGAAACTTCATGGGACATCAAAATACACTTGCTACGAGTTTGAGAACCTTGGAAAGTGGGATAGAAGCTGACTTAATCAAGCATTTCATTTTACATTTGTTTAGTTAAGAGTTAATGTTTTACTTCCCTAAATTTTGATGCGAAATTGAAATTTGTCCCAGTCCTAAACTTTGATACATTTTTATTTCCAAACTTTAAAAATGTATAGAAATAGTCTTGTTAACCCAATTATGTTAATTTTTTGACGTGTCAACCGCATTTCATGCTAACATTTGAGTTTTTTACATGATTTGACACGTTCTCGTTTCAATATTAGTTAGGAAACTGACACGTCAAAAAAATTGGGAACTAAAATATATCAAAGTTTCAAATAGAAGCGAATCCCAATTTCGCGTTAAAGTTAGAGACTAAAAACATATTTAACATTTTAGTTAATTAGTCTAGCTAGTTTAGTCTAGTATGGTATTTAACCCTTTAATTAACTATAATGGAGACTTCAAATCTCTATTTTTAAGCCACTTTCTTTTTGGGTTCCTCTTCCTGTCATGATTTAAATTACATTACTTGTGGGTGAAATTGGTTCATAAAATAACCGATCTTTGTGTCAAATTAATTCTTTCTATCAACAATGACGTGTGATAATATCATAATTAGATTTAGTCGTGAATATAAGTAGGATATCGATCGAGACTAAATCCTTAACACCACCGTTTTCAAATTTCCAATTTTGGAAACTCACCATCTATTCCCTGTGGTTCTGAAGACAAATAATCAAATCCAAAAGGAAATAGCGTAGGAATCGGGTATTTGACATGTTGGATATTTTTGGTGAACATATATGAGGTATACATTTACAACAACTAATACGACATCACTTTTTTTTCTCTTATCATCATCATATTGACATGCAATGTATAAGAGATAGAGAAAAAATATCTTATTATACAAACTATAACAAGAGCGTTTTTCTTTATCAAATGAAATTTCACAAAGATTGGCGGATGAATGAGTTGAAGTAACACACTTTCTAACCCTACTCCTCATTGGTAAAACCCATAGTGTTTGGCATTGAGTATGATGCTCCTTAATCCGCCGATTGGTGCTAGAATCATGAGTAGGAAGCCAAGTATAATGCAAATCTGAAATCAGGGAAGTCCAATAGGTAAACCAATTTTCAATCCAACATGTAGGAACAACCATATATAGTGTAGTTGAACATACCCAATTGGTGATCCAGGATAAGCTGAACTTCCTAGGTTTGTAAATAGCAAGCCACATAATACACGGGAGCTATCAAATTATATTATGTAGAAAAATTCAGTCAGTGATATAAATTATTAAATCATAATAACAATACTCTTCTAACACAATTTGTTTTATATATATAAAAAAAATTAATTAAGTGACACAAAATGTTATGTTATGTTATGTCAACTAATGTTGGTCGTTATCATTCAGCAACATTGTATAATTTTACAGTGCACTTTTTTTATAATTTTCATGCAAAGTTATAAGAGAGTGTTTTGAGGGACTTACAAAGTATGTTGTTGGAGCAAATGCGAATCCTCCAAAAAATCCGAGAAGGGAACCAAAGAAAGGGAAAGTGATGGCCACAAACAAAGTAAATGCTGCATCAAAGTGGTTAGAATAATGAGAGAGAAATATGAAGAAGAGAAGAAGAAAAAACATAGAAGAGAGAAGAGGGTGATTGATGTGCTGACCAACATAAACATTGCGCTCCACAAATCGTAGCCACCAGCTTGGCTTGAAACGCAATTGTTTGACCATCAATGTTTCAATCATGTCAAAAACCGGCATTGCATAGAGCTGTGGGAAGCAAAAAAAGAAGGTTTTATGAAAAAAGTTATGAGAAGAGAAGGGAGAGAAATTGTGTTGTGTTGTGACAGACCTGGTAGCTTCCTATGACATGGATGACGACAAACATGTTAGCAGTTACTATGAGCCAAGTGGGTTTGTTGAGGGAGATGAGGATGTTGTCATCAACAGAGTTGCCAAAGACCCAATAGCCAATGAGAGCAACAGGGAAGTAACACAAGGCGACAACTGTGTAGGCCACCAAAACTCCCCACCACATGGGACCCTTTGAAGGTTTGTCTGGGGTTGAAGGGATGGTTGCTTGAATCTCCAACACCACATTGTGTCCAGCATAGGCAAAAGCCACATCACCCAAGGCATTCAGAAAGTTGAAAAATGTTCCTGCTGAACTGCTCGCCTTGTACCCATATTCCACCTCTTTGTGAGGATTTCCAACATGCTTCTCCACCGAAGCCACCCATGCAATCGTTGAGTAACTGCACACTCATAATTTCAATAACAAAAACATGCTTTATTATGAAACACTTTCTATGGATCATAAAATAATTAAAATTTTCTTATATGATTTGATATTTATTAGAAAAATTAACACAAACATATCATATCCAAGTGCTACCCTGAAAAAGGATATTAATGTGCCGTAATGAGAATAAATAAATAAAATGGACATGAATGTTATGTTGCAACCATGATGGATTTAAGTGGTTACCATGTATGATTCAATAACAGCAACCAACAGTCATTTTTATATCTTAATTAAAATCTAAAAGTTGTCTACTTTCGATTAATCATAAATAATAAAGGTTATTTGATTTTTTTTTCTACTTAATTTAGACCCAGTTATCCTAGAAAATCATAAAAAAGATGATGTCTCAAGTTGTATGTTAAATACTTGCAAATATAATTAACTATTTTATAAAAAAACTAAATTTTAATTGAATCCCCACAAATTGTCCCGCTTTCAATTGTTAAAATGTTTTTAAATAGAAAAATAAATGAAATTACATATAATTAAAACTTAAATTGGAATTGAATATCAAATTTTTAGTTGTCTGGTCATGAAAGGGAAAGTATAATTGGTGGTGAATACATAAACAACAAGGCTTGTGGAAGTATTATTGGAAAATAAATGAAAAAGACAGAAATTAATAGGAGAGGGTGGGTTGAGTTGACTTATTGACTTGAGTTGTTGACTAAGTGGCATGGTTACCTGAGAGACATGATTGCGGCAGCCAAAGAAATGCCAGAGATGGCATTGAAGTTGGGAAGGTGAGAGAGAACAAAATGAACAGAGCCAAAGATGATGATGAAGTAAGATGTCTTCATGTTATTGCAGTTATTTTTGCAGACAAGGTCGTGAATTTTCTGCAGTGACTTTCCTCCGGTCACCATGTAGACAATGTCCACACTAATCTCACATATCAGTTGCTGAGGCACCACAATCCACAGTCCCAGTTTTTCCCCAAAAGCATGCTGCCCCAGTTCATGGTACCTGTCAAACCTTTTCCCGGGCACCATCTCATGCATCTCAACCATTTGCCACAGTGTGTACAGAGTGATAATCCATGACAGCACAAGAATAACCACACCAGGACCCCTGTCACACCAGATTCAACCCTTTTCAACCATTTCTTAATTCATAACTTGTAAAATCATAAAACATTATAACATACCATCCAAGACTTGCCATGGCAGAAGGAAGGCTGAGAACTCCAGCTCCTACCATGGCAGTGACGTTGTGAAAAGCTGAGTACCACCATTTTGCGTTCCTTGAAGAAGTTATGGGAAGCCAATCATCGATTGCTTTCTGCTCCGCAGTTCTCTTGTCGCTCTATTTAACAACGCACATCAACAATTCAAGAACTAAAACTGCAAAGTTACTGTCATAATTAACACAGTTAATATAAAATGTTTTTGTAACTTTACCTCTTGTTCTGAGGAATCAAACTTTTGAGTAGTTGGAGTCTGGGTTCCCATGGTGATGGTGTTAGGAAGAGGTTGTGAAGTTTAGTTTAATGGCATAGCATAATAGGCAGTGCTTGTGAAAGAGACTCTCAGAGAAGTCCGTCCTAGTGTTGACAGAAGGAGAACAACACAAGCCGGCAATTTGTTTCACACAATAATTACAAACGCGTTTTGTAGAATCCACAGACCTCACTTCAATGCTCCATCATTGACAATTCTTCACGCAAGAAGCAGTAGTAATTAATTCTCTTTATATAGACCATAGATAAGAATTAATTACTCATAAAAGACAAATTTAGACTATTTCAAACCATGTAAAATTGAATTAAGTTCAAAATCTATTTTATTATTTATCCAAACCTATCCTATCAAAATTTTATAATTAATTTTATAAGAAATTTCTTAACATAAATATGTTAAAAGATAAAATTAATTATTTAATTCTATATGTATTTGTTCATACAACTTTTCTTTATTTTATTTTATATCTTAGTTTTTTACATAAATAACTTTTGGACTTTATACTTCTTAAACATTGTGTTTTGATATTTAGTTCTAAAACCAATGTGTTTTAGCATGAAGAATTATTTTTTATGTTGTACTTTGTCCTATTTAAATTATTTTTATTTTCTTCAAATGTAGATTTTTTTGGAAACATAAAATATTATAAGATTTTTTTTTAAATTTAGTAAAATATTTATAAAGTTTTCTATTTTTTATTTATGCATGTAACTCAATTAAAAATTAGATTTGTAGTAAGATTATAAAATTAAAAGAATAATTAATATAATTTTAAACTTTGAAATTAACAATTGAATAGAAAACTATATGATACTTTAAAAGAAATCGTTACACATTGTTTACAAAGCTGTCATGAATTTTAAAATGAATATGCTTTTAACACGCACCATTGCACGATATATATAACCATGTTTTTGTTTTTTTCTTTTTGTCGATTTAAAAATAATCAAAACATCTCTAAATTTTGTTTTCTTCAATGTCATTCCATTAAAATATCTAAATTGCGGAGATATTTGGAAACTTATTTGACATAAAATTATCCGTTGAATACATAAATAATTACCTATTTTAGGATTAAAACATAATTTCTTGCATAAATGCTAAATTGCATAATTTCTAGATAAAAGAACAAAAATAGAAAGTTTTGCAAAATACAAGAACGAAAGATAAAACAAAAAAAAAATGCACTTATAAAAGAATATATATGTTAGAGTTCCTATCGTATTTCTTTCCTAAAAAATCTTAATTTTTGTTATATTAAGGTTCGTAAAACAAATATTCAAATATGTTATTTTTTTTAGATAAATAAAATCTTCTGTAAATTATTGTTTTAAAAATCTTATTGGAATTCAATTCACGGCTTTTACATTCATTTATTTATTCTTTTAATATTTTATCAGATATATTTATTTTGGTATTCATGTTTTATTTTTTTTATATTCAAATTTTACTATTACGTAAGTTCGCAATTTGTAACACCCCATTTAATTAATGAACGTAATTAAAGGAAGCGTCACACTAGAATAATATCATAGCGCAGTCTCAGAAGTTAAAAGTAATTCCATACAATTATCCAAAGCACGTAACGGTGTCAAACTGAACCAGAAACAAATATTCAATAGTAATAAAATTGGGAATTTAAAGGACAGCTAATACATGGGCCGTGGCCCTAAAAGAAAATCCACTAAGCGGGATCCAGCCCAGGCGGGCTAAGCAACGAAGTCATCATTCCCCTGTTGATCGCGAGAACCTCTCGCATCTGCTCACATCAATAAATTGATGATCATCGCAAAAGGAGAAGTACCAGATACAAGACAATCAAACAAGCAAACAAGGTAAGCTAGAGTAGAAACAGTTCATCAAGAAGTCACATGCCATTACACAATCCAAACAGTATATATATCATCCAAACATGTTATGACTTCTCAAATAATACATTAGACTCTAACTCGATTCATCCGGATACATATAATCTAGTCGAATTCAGCGAATGCTTGCACTTGTGATGAATTACCCTACTCACCCCCAAGCTGCTCACCCCCGAGCTAAGTGTTACAAGTGTTACAATGTTTCAATCCCCCACACACAAGGTTAGCGCTTAATGAGTTTCAAGCCTCCTACTACTCTCACCACAAGAGTCAGTCCACTCTAAGTGAGACTAACTGACTCCTTAGAGTGTCAGGATGCAACTTTACCTTGAATCCTTACCAAATTATATAGATGGGGCACCACCATGAATTCCCACTAATAGGAGTCATGAAATTATGTCCCGACCATTGAAGCACGACCCTGAAATCTCACTTAGAAATTTCAAGGGATTACGTACTGACCACATACCAAACATATTCAAACAACCAAGTAATATATTTATCACGCATATACATCTCATGTCAACCTTTATAATCAACCTCTTTTATATTCCAGATCATACCCATACCAATTCCTCATACTCCATCCGTGAATATAGATTTTTAACTCATCTCATTACCATGTCACTTTCATAACCAACCATCTCATGTTCATTACATGCCAAGAATTATCCAAGTTCGTCATTCACAACCCATACACCCTCCCACTCATGTATATTCATCCCCCCTCATGCCATTATACAATAATCCAATCAGTTACATGCCAAACATCCAAGAACAGGAAAAAACACCAAACCAGAACGCACTCTCGCCCAGCTCTTCGCTCAGGCTGAAGGGTCTCACTCAAGCGAGAGGGTCTCTCGCTCAGGCGAGCTCCCTTCGCCTAGGCGAGAGCTCGATACACAGGAACAGTGGCCTCTGCGCATTCTCGCTTAGACGAGACTCCCCTCGCCTGAGCGAGACGCACGCTCGCTTAAAACTGAGTTGGTCGCTTGAGCGACCACTCACGTGAAAAGGCTTGGGCGAGGGGTTGGGGTGTATTGGGCTGCATACCTAACATGGCACTGGGGTGGGCCAATGGATCTTACATTGTGTGTTCTTCATGTTAGAGAAGAAACTGAATCAAACTGAATCAGGTTCAAGAGCAGCTTTTTAGGAAAGCATCAAATAATTGTTTGAACTTGAAAAAACCATATGACTATTTCATGACTAAATTAGAGTGATGAATTTTACCACAAGTATGAAAACAAGAACTATTGCAGGAAGATCTTCCTTTTCTCCATGTAGTCTTGAATAACTGACAGTTTATTTACTTTTTAATGTTGTACATTTTGATGAACATGTTTTGCAAAATTCATAATTATTATAATTATATTCGTGTTATGAAAACCCTGTTGTCCATGAAGAATTGTTTATGAAGAAATCAAAGACATATTTATTTACCATACCTAGAAGAAATACTAGAACATATTTAAATGTAATATTAATTATAATTGATACTTCAATATAAAAATATTATAAAACTAATAAAGCCAAATCAAAACACATAATAATAATAATAATAATAATAATAATAATAATAATAAGATTTTATTATTTATAGTAATACTAAAGTTATTAATGAATTGTGCTCTTTTGGGTACGAATTGATTTATACAATTAATAATTATATGATTTGTTACTAATTGTAAGTGAATTTCTTTTATTTCATACGTTTTGGAATCTCTTTGATTTATACATTGATGAGTGCGTATTTTTGCCCTCATTTAATGTTTAATTCTGGTTATTTGATTGAATTTGTGTGCTTAAAGATTGATTTAATTGGGATTTCCTATTATTGGAATTATTGAGCATGAGATACAAAAACATGTTAAAAATAGCTTTTTAGTTGCATAAATGTTCTTTGGATATTTTGAAGTGTGTTAGTGCAGCTGCAGCTAAGTTGAGCTCATGGAGGTGTGGAAATAAATTGATTAAAGCTTCATGACACCTTAAAGATAAATCCAAGAATAAGAAATTATCAAAAGCACAAAAATCCAAGCCAAGCATTGCATGAAGACGGCAAGAAAAACTTGAAAAAGTGAAGAAGTTTGGCTAAACCAAGAAGAGAGGAACAAAAAAATTGGACCTTGCGGTTTTCTTTATCTTTATGATAGAAGATAATTTGGGAAAAATATATCTTTAGATATTTTATTTGATATTTTTAAATAATTATCTTATTTAATTATATCATAAAATATTAAAAGATAATAACTACCAAATCTTTTTAAATATGACAAGATCTTCTTGAATCCTTTTAGTTCCACAACAAACAAATATATCTTGAAGATATTGGATTATTTAGAAGATAATTTAAGGAGATTGCAAAGGGTTGATTTGGAAAATTAATACAAATACTAATTGGTGATAATTTATCATGTATCTTTAATTAATTAATTTATTTAATTATATTAGATATTGATATTATCAACCAATTATATTTGTCAAATAGTTTATATCTCTCTAAATATTTTTAAATATTTATCTTTGTCTTTTTTTTCAAGATATTTGAGAGATTTTAGCAACAGAAAAGCCTAGTCCAATTCCTATATAAAGAGACCAAGGGAGAAGCAGAAAGAACAAGCTCGGGACTTCGAAGTTTGGGAACCCTTTAGGGGGGGCCTAATTTCGTTTCCTTTTTCTCTCTCCATTCTTCTATTTTTATTTTGTATTCCATTGATTACTAAACTTCTTGGGTTGATTCCATGGTAATTTCATTATGGATTTTGAGGTTAGAATGAAATAATTTCTTTGTTCTTTTTATTATTATTGAGGTTTTAATTCATCTAAGTCTTTTATCTTTGAATCACGTAAAAAGTAATGATTTTAAATCTATATGCATGTTCATCATATGAGTTCAAGGGTTTTTAAATTTAATTGAGACTTTACTTTGATTTTATTTAGAAACTTTCATGTGATTGAAAGAGTTTTTACCAATAATTGAGACTTTACTTTGGTGAAAGGTATTTACTCTAACTAAAATTAATCGAGACTTTACTTTGATTAATTAAGCTTTTTATTTGGTGAGAAGATAAAAGAATAGACATGATTAGGCATAGTAAATTTGATTGAGACTGTACTTTGGTTGAATTTACTGTGGATAATCTAAAAGTTCTCACTTTTAATTGAGACTGCACTTTGGTTAAAAGTGAGAACGCCAACAAATTAATTGAGACTTTACATTGATTAATTTGTAAATCTACAACAATAATTAATTGAGCAACAATCTTTAGATAACCGATGATGAATCTATTTTGAAAAAGTAATGGAATCAATCTATTTTCTTTACTATTGTTTATATCTTATTTTATCTTCTTATCTTTATCCCTCATATTTTTATAATTTTATTTGACTAACTCTTGTATAGTTTTATAAGAACTAACTTGCTAAAAATCAATTCCGTGTTCGTTGGGAGACGACTTTGGGTTACTTTACC
>Ga0214544_1013249_pt1 | contig 10128 bp, 12 predicted proteins | sample CNSS3metaG_FD_160074 | JGI IMG/M metagenome (GOLD analysis project Ga0214544, IMG submission 160074) | Root nodule microbial communities from cowpea collected in UCLA plant growth center, Los Angeles, California, USA - CNSS3 | ecosystem: Host-associated > Plants > Roots > Nodule | place: USA...
ATTCGCCGCGTCACGCGCAACGTCAAACGCTGGCGGGATGCCGGTATGGCCTTGCGATGGGTCGCGGCCGGCATGATCGAGGCCAACAAGGGCTTCCGACGATTGAAGGCGCATAAGCAATTGTCGCTTCTGCGTGCGGCCCTTCAAGCTCACCACGATCGCATGACGATCAAGCCCGTTGCCCACGTCACGAGGGCCGGGTAACATGCATTCCGGCAACGTCGGCCCGACCTAGTTCAACAGCATCGGGACACCCCATTCAACGTCGCGTGCTCGAGGCACGTATCCATGATCTGGTTTTCCCGATCCCGTGTCGTTGACCGTTGCCGCGATCATGGCAAGGTCTTCATCGCCACGCCCTTATGACAATGATTGCCTACGCAATCCTGCAACATCGTCCCCTCGCATGCGCGGGGCGGAAAAAAAGAATCAACGGCCCTCCGCCTAACCATGCCTGCCATACGGCACGCCATCGCGCGCGGCGAGCATCGTCGATCTCATCCTTCGGCCGCCGCCTCAGCCGTGCCCATATTGCCGAGAGCAAATCCTTGAAAAACAGCAGCGAAAATACAATCTGCCAAAGCAGTGGGAGGTATACTCTTAATGCTTGGGTAGCATTCGCTTTGCCCCTAAACTCAGTTGGCGAACGTATTCGAAGTCGCAAGGCGCTGGAGTTGCAGCGCTGCCAACAGCGCCGTAAAGACCATCGTCAACAACATGATAGCAACAGTGGCTTCCCGGATGTCGTGGACTTGCCAGCCATACCCCCTTGCGTCGATGGCCTCTCCTGCTTGTCCCATTACCCAGGGCACGATGTGTGTAAGACCGGCACCTATGTAGAAAACGATGCCGGTTACCAGTAGCTTGAAGTTGATGCCTGGAGGCATCAGAAGCCCACTTCGGCGCAGGTAGTGCGCGAAGAACTGAAAATCAACCATGAAGTGAGGAGCCAGCCGAGATAGTTGGAGAGAGGAACACCAAACACCCCACCGCCGTCGTGCCATATCCAAACCTTGGCAATAGCCGCATTCGGGGCATCCATCACTAGATCCCATTGGGTCATTACGAATGCAGCGACTACTGGCAGAGAGATCAAGTTGAAAGGCCGATCGAGCTGAGGATCGGCGCCATCAAGTAGAATCGACGCCACCGTCCACGAAAAATAGCCACTCCCGAACCACAACGGCCCGACAATGAGTGGAATAAGGCCGATGTGAGGTAGATCCGCGCCGACCTCGAAATGATAGCTTCCGAATGGAAAGCCTGTAGCGGCGCCAAGGTTTTCCGTCGCAAAGGCAATTGCGTTGCACATGGCGAACAGGATTGAGGCTCGGCACGTACCATAAGCAAGAGCGGCGTGGAACACCGCGCAGGCAATGAAGATTGCCGCGAGCGGGGTTGGATTCCAGGAAAAGCCGATTGCGGCTGCAAGAATGCCGGCGATGGAAAGCCAAAGTACAATATTCTGCCAAGTCCACAGCCTCTTGCTAGAAATACTGTCTCGTCTCATTGTGTTTGCCCGTCGTAAGTGAGCGTCGTGGTAATGCTGTGCTCGGCCAAATCCCGAAATCACTGCCGTGGTTGCCCATCGGGCACCCAGTCGAATTATTTCGGCGGGCATCAAAGCACAGTGGCGGATTTTAGCCAACGATCTGGCTGCATCGGACTTGTCCGCCGTCTGGCTTGAGCGATTTTCGCTCGAGTGCCTCAGAAGCCGCGATCATACCAGCGATAGAATGTGGCGCGCGGGATACCGAGCTTGTCCAGTGTGCGCTTGGCCGGAAGGTGCGATTGCTCGACCAATGGATGATCTCGGCCTTTTCGGAGGCGGGATACCTCATGCCTCGTACTCCCCATCTACGTTCATACTGTTTTTGAGCAGACGGTTCTCCAGGGTCAGATCAGCGACGGGCCTCCTTCAAGGCGGCGGCCTCCCGGCGGAGGTCCTTCACCTCGCCGGAGGTCGCAGCTCGCGCCATGTCGCCGGCCAGGCGGCGCTTGCCGGCCCCGACTCCTTGGACCAGCCGTAGTACATCGAGGCGGGCAATGCCTTCTGGGCGGCGAAGCTCGGAGATGTTCTCCTCGCCGCGCAATCCTTCCAGCACGATCCGGATCTTCTCTTCCGCCGAATACTGCCGGCATGTCTGGCGTCCTTTAGCACTTGGTCTGCCGGCGCTTTGCCCGAATTAGTGTTGCGGCCGCCACCGGCCCGTTGAGCGAGTATCTTCTCTCAATGGCTCCGGCGTGCGAAAACGTTTTTCGTCCCATACTTAAGTTTCCATGCGAACAGCATGAGGCGAGCCGGGCCTGCGGTCGCGGGCAGCCACCCTCGCCGCTCTCCGACTCGCCAGGCACTATTTACGATTGAGCCGGACTCTTAATCGCAAGGAGGCTCAGGGGGCTCAGGGAAATCACAGCAAGGGGAGGCTGCCCCTCCGGCAGGTTGCCCATGCTTCTTCCAGAGTCAATTCGGTTACGCCATAGGCTGACATGTCGGTTCTCATATTTTCTTTTTACCTTTTAAGTAGGAGCGAATGTGGCCGGTCAGCAACGGCTGCCGACCGCCGCAGCATCTTCAAGTCTCGTACCAACTGCGCAGGAACGGCAGAAAGCGCTTTAACGCCTTTCTGTTGTGTAAGTGGCATTGTGCGGCCGGCCTCGAACATCATTGTGTTGCAAACGCGACAAATCGAACACAACATGCTTCACGAAGCCTCGAGCGATCCGCACTCGAAAGGTCAGGGCACGTTCGGCGGCGATTTACGATGCTAAGCCTGGTTCGTTCAAACCATCGTTGAAGAGACGCGAGCTAGTCCGAGTCGCCAAGCGCGAGAGTGTCATCATCCCCGAAAACCCGTGAATGTCGCGAAGCCGGCGATCACAAGTTGCATGCCCAAATCTTATGAATCCAGTCAACGGGTGATTGCTTCGAGTGGAGACTTAGCTTTGCTCTCCTTCCCCATAGTTGGAATTGATCGCGATTCTGCCCGGAGAACACGGCGCGGGTCAACTACGCCAATTTCTAGGTGACGAAAATCAAGAGCTGTCAGTCGTGCCGCGGCTATGGTGTTTTTTCATTGAAGGGCGGCTGAGTAAGGCTACCCCCCCGTACGATCTTCTTTGTCCTCGCCACGCATCACGATCTTAAGCACATCACTAAACCGGAGGGCCGCCCTTCGCAAAGATCACGGGGCTCAAAGAGGCCGATCACGGGGTTGAACTGAGATGCTTCGTCGCTGCGATCTGTTCAGCCCCGTTGCGGCAGCGAGACGGCCACTGCTCTTTCAGCCAAGGCAGTGCACATCCAAAGAACTTTTGCCGGGTTCGGAAGACGTCTTGACGTTCGCCGCGGACCACCTGTCGTACCAGCTTCCTGCTGTGGCCGGTCTCACGGATTTGCGAACGGTATCGGGGAAGGCCCGACTGGCCTTCTCCATCAGATGCCAACGGTCGGCGACCCTGTACTGCGTGCGGCAGGGTGTCCTTCGCCGCGGCTTCGCCATCAACTCGGGGCCGATTGAATCATGCTGCGCAAAAATGGCGCCTCAAGTTATGACGAGTGAACTAGCAAAATACATGACCGACGTTTTCCGGCTGTTCGGACCGATACCCTGCGACGAATGTTCGCGGGGTATGGCATCTTCCGGGACAGCATTCTGTTTGGTTTGGTCTAGGACGATGCCTTACGCCTGAAGGCCGATGCCGGGAACGCCGCTGATTTTCAACGCGAAGAGCTTAGACAATTCGAGTACGTCCGACAGGGAAGCTCGTGGGTTCGTCCTATTACAAGACGTCGGAGTCCGTGATGGAGGATCCCGATGAGCCGCACTCATCATTCTGTCAAGTTTGCGGGCTATATTGGCTGCTGGTGCTGACCTGCGTCTTCGATGGCCATCAACGTTGTCGATGGCCAGCACGCGGGCGCATCGGTTTGCGCATGTCGAGGCGCCGATGGCATTCTCGGTGCGACCAATATGGCCGACCGCGACTGGCTGACGTCCATCCCTTACGGGCCGATAAGACCATCGTCAACAATGGGGTGTACCATGACCAAGACCATGCGAGCCGTCGTGCTCTCGGAACCCGGGCGTCAACAAACTGGTGGCCAAGGACGTGCCCCTGCCGCAGCCTCAGCCCGGCTGGGTGCGTATCCGTGTGAAGGCGTTCGGGGTCAACGAGTCGGAAGTTACCAGCCGCAAGGGCCTATCGGATCCCGATTTCACGATGCCGCGTGTGCTCGGCATCGAATGCGTCGGCGTCGTCGACGAAGCGCCGGCGGGCTGCGATCTGAAATCCGGCCAGCAGGTGGCCACTATGATGGGCGGCATGGGGCGCTCGTTCGATGGCGCTTATGCCGAGTACACCGTCGTTCCGGCCGCCCAGGTCATCCCGTTCGAGACGACCTTGCCGTGGGATGTGGTCGGTGCGCTCCCCGAGATGTTCCAGACGGCCTATGGTTCGCTGACAAAGGGGCTCGACCTTCGCCGCGGCCAGTCGCTGCTGATCCGTGGTGGCACGTCGACCGTCGGCCTCTCGACGGCGACGATCGCCAAGGAGATGGGCGCGATCGTGATCTCCACCACTCGCCGCCCCGAGCGCGTGGAAGTGCTGCGCGAACTCGGCGTCGACCACCCGCTCGTCGACGACGGAAAGATCGTGAACGCTGTGCTGGCGCTTTTCCCGGACGGGGTCGATGCCGCGCTGGAACTGGTGGGCGGCCGGACGTTGCAGGACACGCTTCAGGCGAGCCGGGTCCATGGCACTGTCTGCTTCACGGGCGCACTGTCGAACGCGTGGGTGATCCCCGATTTTAGCCCGCTCGCCTACATTCCGTTCGGGGTGCGGCTGACCGCCTACGGTGGTGAGGCCGCGGATCTGCCGCCCCATGTCTTCAACCGGCAGCTTCAGGCGATCGCGGATGGCCGACTGAAGGTTTCCATCGCGAAAGTTCATTACGGTCTCGAAGGGGTGCGCGACGCGCAGGCCGACCTTGAGGCGGGGACCACGCCCGGCAAGCACGTGGTCGTGCTCAATTGACTTCTGCGCAAATTTTGGTCTCAGCAAAGGACAAGCAGATGTCGAAACAATCCGAACAGGCAAAGCACCTTGCCGAACACTATGTCGACCAACTTTCGGACTGGGCGAAGATCACGACACGGCCGCTGTTCGGCGCGGTCGCCCTCTATCGCAACGACCATGTCTTCGCCATGGCTTGGCACGGTGCGCTCTACTTCAAGGTCGATGACGATTCGCGCGGCGAATACGAGGCCGCGGGCTCCCATGCGCTCGGCTATGTGAGCGAGGGCGACGATCGCGCCCTCAAGTCCTACTGGCAAGTTCCCGCCGGCGTGCTCGAAGATGAGGGCAAGCTGCACGCGTGGGCCGAGCGCGCCTATCAGGCGGCGCTGAAGAGCGGCAAGAGCTGCCCCGCCGAACGATGTCCTTGAGACCGGCTGGTTCACCTCGGCGTTAGCGGCGCCAACGGCCGCGCAGGCGGCGGCCTGGGCGGCCATCGGCACGGGCGAGGTAATCGCGCCGACCGGCTCCAGCCGGACGCTGGCGGCGTTCCTATGGCGTCGGGTTGGAAACACTCGCCGTGAGAGCTTTGTCGTCACCGGACGGCGAACGATCGATATCCATTCAGGCACCGGCGCCGAGACCCGGCTCCTCAGGATCCCCCAGCGCCAGCGCAATCATCCCGTGAGTCTGGATCACGCTGGTGCTGTCCTGCTGATCAATAAGCGTTCCGGACGAATCGCCGTGCAGTTCCCGGCGCGACCGTCATGCTCGACGACGGCTAGATCGAGCAGCGTGTCCGCCTGATCCGGCGATGGAGCAGCATAAGATCCCCTGATATAATGGCCGAGAGCCATTGGATCGAAGCGGACGGTGAACGTTTTGCTGCAGCCTGGGTCACGGCGCTTGCCGGGGTCCCCGAGTTCACGGATTGCTGGTGCGCAGGTGATCCCAATGCTCGCCAGGAAAGTTGTGGAAGGCCAGCAGCGCATCGCAATCCTTCAGACATTCGACCGCCGACCGTATTTGGCGCGGTATTTCTCGGCAAAGCCGTCGATCGCCGCTTCGGCGGACGCCCGGTTCGGCGCCGAATAGAGCTCACGCAGATCCTTCGTGAGCGTTGCGCGGAATGCTCTGGGTAGCGCGGTCGGGATGCTTGACGCCGCCGGCGCGCGGTGATGGGGTGATCCCAGTTCGCAGCGGGCAACCGAGATCGTATATCCCGCCGAGGTCGAGGCCGTGAACGACGAAATGCCCTCTGTTCGAGAATCTGCGGTCGTCGGTGCTCCTCATGGTGACTTCGGTGAATGTGTGGTGGCTTTCGTGCTTCCTTCTGATAGCAGGAACCCTCCTTCCGCAGACGAGGTGATTCAGCGAGTAAAGTAGCGTATAGCGAACTAGAAGGTCCCGAAGCAGTTGGTCATGGTCGAGGATCTTAATGAGCTTCGCACATCGCTCGCTGACCAATTCCGAATGCAGTTGCCGGGCCGCCGATCCGTTTGGGCTTTATTTGGGTGACGCGGCCATCCTCGGACGCTTCACCGCTTTGGAGAGGACATGCGAGCACTGTTGGTCACGGAATATACCGGCGTCAATTCTCTTCAGCTTCGCGACGTGCCGGGACCGGAAGTTGCGCCAGACAATGTTCGGGTTAGGGTAAAGGCGGCCGGAATTGGCTTCGTCGAGGGATTGAAGATTGCTGGCCGATATCAGACAAAGGATCCGCTGCCATTCGTGCCAGGAATGGAGATTGCTGGCATTGTAGATAAGCTGGGCGAGAAGGTGTCCGCACTAAAGGGCGGAGATCGTGTGTTCGGGTCCGTGCCTCGTGGCGGTTTGGCGGAAGAAGTCGCAGTGCCCGCCGGTGAATTGTATCGCATCCCGAGTCGTCTGTCATTTGCACAGGCAGCTGCCTTGCCCGTGAACTATCTCACCGCGGCTTACGGCCTCATGGAACTAGCGGCACTACGCTCTGGACAGAACCTGCTCATTTTAGGCGCGGCGGGAGGTGCAGGCACTGCGGCCATTAAGATCGGTAGGATGGTCGGAGCCCACATCATAGCCGCAGCCTCAACGGATGAGAAGCGAGCATTCGCCCGCGATCAAGGGGCCGCGGAGCTCATCGACTACACTGCGCAAGATTGGAGGGAGACCCTTGAGTCGATGACCGGGGGAAGAAAGATCGATGTGATCTTCGATGCGGTTGGAGGCGACATCTCCCCGGTTGCGTTTCGTACTCTCGGGTGGCGGGGTCGACATCTGGTCATTGGTTTTGCTTCTGGCACAATCCCCACGCTGCCCTTCAATATCGCTCTGTTGAAGGGCGCCGCGCTCGTGGGCGTCGATAGTGCACAGATTCGAAGACAGGAGCCGGCGGTTTACGAACGTTTCATGGGCAATATCGCCTCCTGGTTGGAGAGCGAAGATATCGAACCGCCCCCAACGATGTCATTCCCATTTGAGCGTTTCCTAGATGCATTCGAATTCCTCAATTCGCGACGCGCGCTAGGCAAGATCGTTGTGGAAATGGGCGGCTAGCTAAGGACTTCCCACGCGCGAAGGCGGAAAACGCACGGGAACTTTTTGCGCAAGTCAGGTGGCGGACTTCTTTCATGCGAACCAATCTCCTTTGATTTTCTACGGCCGAGGTTACTGCAAAACATCGGGTTGATATCCAGGCTTTTCCGGACGTATTCGTGCGGTTCGTCACATGGCCCACAGCGCGTAGATGTGAAGTTTCGGCTTAATCTCTTAATCTTACAGCATGGGTTGATTGCGCGTTAACGATCGTGATCACCTGATCACCAATTCCACGGGATCATGATCCGAGATAGCGAGCCGGACACCACTGCAGTCAGCAACCCACGTAGCTTGCTCTTTTGCCCGACAGCAGAGGATCGAGGTGCCGACAGAGAGAGACTGTCCATGCCCCACATTCACGAAGTTTTACGCCTGCACCACAGCGTCGGCATGTCGCAGCGTACGATTGCCCGCAGCCTCAGCCTGGCTCAGGGCACGGTTTGCAGGTACCTCAACCTGGCAGGCCGCTCAGGTTTGACCTGGCCGTTGCCGCCCGAGCTCAATATGAGGTCCGGCTTGAGGGCCGCCCGTTCGGTGTTTCCGTCATCGTCCGATGTACCCAGCGATGCGCGCCCGCAGCCGGATTGGGCACTCGTTCATCACGAGCTGCGGCGGAGGAACATCACGTTGATGCTGTTATGGGACGAGTATTGCGACTCCAAGTCCGACAGTTTCAGCTATTTGTGCTCCTGCGAACGCTACAGGGAGTCCTTCAGCACATGCGCTGTCGCTGCCACGCCCCTGTCAAACTCAACGATTCTGTATCCGCGCTGGCTTACTGAAAGCTGACGACATTGCGCGGCAGTTCACAAACGAAGCGGCCCCGCTTGCCGTCGAGAACGATAGTAGCTTCCAGTGATGAAATTGATGACTTCGGGAGAAAGCAGCGCGGATGCAAGTCGGCGCCGACCTGGGGGCCTGGGTAAAGACGCTATCCCTGCCGCACCGTATCCGTCCGGTGAAGCTTTCAATTACCCACAAATGCTTGATTCGATTGCGATAGTCCTAATCGAAAAATCTTGAATCGGATGAATCGCTTGTGATTCATTGTCGGGCACCTGAATCGCGACGGCGAGGTGCCTTGATGTGTTCAAGCGGAACGACGTGTCGTTGGTCGGCCGGCCCGGATGATGGTGATGAAAGTGCCGTCGAACATTGGACGGAGCGCGAGATCGACAAGACAGCGTTCAAGGATGCCCGTCTCGGTCAACGATTTAGCGAGCTGTTGAAGCAAATTGGTGACGGCATGGGCGGGAGCATACCGTTCGCGTGCCAGGACTGGGCGAACACGAAAGCGGCCTACCGCTTCTTCGCCAACGATCGCGTGGAGGAAGCCGACATCCTCAGCGGTCACTTCGCCGCCACCCGCGCGCGTTACGATGACTGTAGAGGCCCGATCCTCCTTATTCAGGACACTACGGAATTCTCCTACCAGCGCGAACACGAGCGCTATTGGCCTGACCAAGAGCGTCAACAGCGGCCGGGACAAGGACGGCCGTTGGCGCCATCACACGGTCTGTGGAATGCTGATACATTCCAGTCTCGCCGTGACTGTCGAGGGCCTACCGCTGGGATTGGCGGCGGTGAAGTTCTGGACACGGAAAAAGTTCAAAGGCACGGCGCAGCTCAAGAAGAAGATCAACCCGACCCGCGTTCCGATTGAGAAGAAGGAAAGCGTTCGCTGGCTCGACAATCTCAGGCAGTCGATCGAGCGGCTCGGACAGCCGGCGCGTTGCATTCATATCGGCGACCGCGAAAGCGACATCTACGAATTATATTGCCTGACGCAAGAGCTTGGCGCCCACTTCCTTGTCCGCGCCTGCGTCGATCGGCTGTAAGCGTAGCGCTGCGGCCCTTTCGATTGGCGCTTGACGCCTATTTTGATCGCAGCTTGTGCCGTCGTGGCTTCCAAATTCCGGACAATGCGTTGACGGCGGCCTCAAGCGCCTTCCGGTCGACGACGTCGGGATCGAACTGTTCGGGCCCCCAGAGGCGCATACGTTCGTGCTCTGGATGTGCGGGGTCGCTGATGGCATCGAGGTATTCGGCATAGCCGGGCGCACCGCCGACGTCCTCCGGAGGACAACGACCGGCGGCCTCGAGCAGGAGGGGAAGTCCCTCTGTCGTCGTGTTGTCGAACCATTTTTCGAGCTTGATCACATGATCCCAGCTGTCGCCGAAGTCATAGAGATAATGGATCGTCTTGGCGCCGGTCTCTTGAATGATATTGGAGAGCCGCGTCTTGCGGGCATCGATAGGCTGGGGGCCAAAATCACCGTCGGGATCAGGGGTGCCCCAACGCTCTTCGCCAGCATGGAACTCGAAGAGGTGGCCATTTGTCCAGCCAAATGCCGCCTGAAGCGTCAAATGCAGCCGATCAAGGCGCAGGGTGACAGGTACGACAAGGTGTAGAAGTTTCGACTTAATCTGACGGCAAGGTTTGACTGGCAGGGAATGGAGCTGCGGGCGAGCAGGAGCGCTCACCCAAAGGGCGCTCCCGCGCAGCCCGCAGCGTCACACAGGAGACATTAC
>Ga0214544_1013252_pt1 | contig 10126 bp, 4 predicted proteins | sample CNSS3metaG_FD_160074 | JGI IMG/M metagenome (GOLD analysis project Ga0214544, IMG submission 160074) | Root nodule microbial communities from cowpea collected in UCLA plant growth center, Los Angeles, California, USA - CNSS3 | ecosystem: Host-associated > Plants > Roots > Nodule | place: USA...
TATATATATATATATATGAAAGATTCCTCATTCCGGTTTTTATATTTATTTTTTAAACAAGTTTTTTAATCAAAAATAATTATTTTATCAATACTATATTTTAAGTGACTGTTTGGCTAAATTTAACCAAATTTTTGGATTGACCTTATTTTAAACTTAATTATTTTTAATTAAAAAAAATACTTACATAATAAATAAAATTTATTTATAATAAATTTATATGTAAAGGAATTCCTCTTTTTTTATTCATATTTATATTTTCTATTTTACCTTTTAAATAATTATTTTAGTCTAAAAAATATTTATTAATATTGTTCTTTCAATCATCGTTTCAGTTTTTTTAATTTAACATTTTTTAAATTTAACTATTTTTTAATTAAAAATTACTTATAAAATAAATTAAAATTATTTAGAATAAAATTACAAAATATTATTTATATTTAATTTTAAAATAATAATAAAAAAATTATTTTTTTTATTATCATAAAAAATATAAACACACGTACATGTATTTTCTCTCGTATTGTTATTAACAAAATTAACTTTTATATAAAAAATTAACAATTCATTTCAATATCTTTTATTTATATATATATATATATATATATATATATATATATATATATATATATATATATATATATATATATATATATATTTGTCTGTATGTGTATTTTGCCTTGAGTCGAACCAATGTTCTTAAAATTATTAACTTTGTTTCGGTAATTTCTGAAAAAATTTAATATATTTTTGTTACGAGCTTTTGATATATTTTGCTCTTAAATTTTAAAACTGAATACTCCTAACTCAGCTTTATTTTTGTTACGAGCTTTGATATATTTTACTCTTAAATTTTAAAAGTAAGTACTCCTAACTCAGCAGTTAGAATGTATCAACCTAATAAACTACTCAAACACTAATTAAGATTAAACGTTGTTTAACAATTAAAAGATAGAATTAATACAATTGGATTAGAAATGTTATATTTCTTTTTCAATTTTAAAGTTTCAAATTAAAATATATCAAAATTTGAAACAAAAAAAAAATTAACTTTATTTTAAAATTTAGAGACTAAAAATATATTTAAGTTAATTATAAAATCAGTTTCCTCAATTTTAAAACAAAATAAATAAATAAAATGTAGTTCATAATTCGGTTATTTAGAAACTAATTACTGACTATATTTCTATTGAAATTACATTCAACCACGTTCACAATTCGGTAAAACCGAATTTTAAACTACTATAGTACTTCGTTTTACTTAGATAATTATTTAGTACAATATGCTAGTGAAATAAAATTAAAACTTGTGTTGCAAAAAAAAAAAAAACTTGTGTAAAAAAAAAAAAAAAAAGAGAATAAAAGCACACACAGAAAATGCATATTAAAAGTATCTTTGAACTTAGAAGTACTTGAAACTGAACTTTATATTCCGATTCTACTAGCTAAACTCTTGATTTTTAAATATTTTTATAATCTTTCTTCTATAATTTAGTTAAATATTGAAACTCGTGTTAGAACTAAAATATTGAAGGTGAAAGTTTAGATATGTAAAATATATTAAGGTATAACATTAAGTTAATATTAAAAAAATAAAATTTCATAAGAACATGGCAATGAACAAAACTCTTACAGAAGCATATCATGAACTTGACAAGTGGGTTACCATAATATTGGTGAAACTGGTCTATGTGAAAGATACTGAATTAATGAACAGCTCAAGCAAGTGGAAAAAAAAATAATAATTTGGGTTGGAAGTTATTAAACAACGGATTGTGCCATCACAAACATGTTTAAATACTCTCCAGTCTTAGCCTATTCTTTAAGGAGTCAAGACAATAGAAAAGAAAAGTGAGAAAACAGAAACCTAAAATAGGTTTTACTGCTTAACCAAAGAAGGTTATTATTGGATATTTCTTGGTTAGTTGGATCTTTGATTTATATTTAACCTTTAAATCCACGAATTTAGCAAATAATTCAGAGTAGTGGTTAAAGTGAGAACACCATCCGCTTTAGGTTTGTTTCAGTTTTCTATATTTTGTGGCGGCTCAGATTTCGCTTCAGGTACTAACTGTTGTGCTCATCTCTCCAACCCTTCCTCAAACCAAATACTATATATTAAAATATGATAATCCTTCTTCTTCTTTAGCAAAACCCTGTTTTGGAGTAAAAACATTGTTTTCTTCTTAACTCTTTTGTTTGTTTTTTATTTTTTGAACAATTTTTCTGGCAAAAAGTAGAAACATAGCCGAATGGCTAGAAGGATCATGGGTTTCTCTCCTACTAGAGGAGGGCAGGGTCAACAGTACCCACCTATGGCAAGCCAAAGGTCTTTGTACAACCTTAGTTTTGAGGATGTTCAGAGACAGTTGTTGTTGGGAAACACAAGTGGACATGTTGTGCAAGAACCTTCATGTGATCATGATTCATTCACCAAAAGCAATGGCATTGGTGAGGCTTGGAGGGGAATTGTTGACCATGACCACATCTTGAATGAACCTACTTTAGGGGAATCAACCATTGAACATTTCCTAGCTAATGCTGGTGTGATCAATGTAGCAGATCAGAATGCTAACGTTCACATTCCGACCCCAATGGTCATTGATTCAATCCATCATCAACAACATTGGTTGCAAATTCCTTCGGTTAACGTTAACACCCACCGACCTCAAGATTTCAGTGTTTCTAATAACTCATTCTACGATAGCCAACTCAGTTATTCAGAAAACTCAGTGGGGATTCCAATGTCTCCTTCCTATTCAGATTCTTCCAAGACTTCTCTTTTTAGAAAGAGAAAGAACTCAAATGATGATACGCTGGAAAAGGCCGTAGAGAGAAGACAGAAGAGAATGGCTAAGAACAGAGAATCTGCAGCACGATCAAGGGCAAAGAAACAGGTTAGTTTGGATTCTCTACTAGTTTTTCCTGTGTCTTCAAACTATGTTTCTCTGCTGTATCACCACTGATTTTAAAATTTTAAAAGAGCTATATCAAACAGTCCAGTAGAAAAGTTAAATTCATTATTTCAATGTCTCATCAACTTTCTTGGGTCACACAAATTTTTATATCACTATAGTTTGTTCTTTATCGTATTTTTTTGGTCCAGGAACACATACTTAGATTAGAGAACGAGAAGTGTCGCCTTCAGAAAGTGAATTGCTGGCTCAAAAAGCTGAAGGTACATTCAGCAATCCATTTTCAACTGAAAATAGTTGTGTTTTTTGTGTGTATGTGTTGTGCTAATAATTCATTTTTATGATTGTTTGCATCGCGCTATTTGTAAGCAAATAGATTTTTTATTTATTTAAGACAAAGCACTATACACAGGTAAGTGCACATATTTTTGTAAGCCAACGAGCAGAAGTGTTTGTTATGTACAATGAAAAAGATATTTTCTATTCCATTTTTATAATCCAAAGTTAGATATACAAAATAGAAGAAATTCGTGTTTTGGACTTTTTAGCGAAAGAGAATGTCAAATAAAAATAATGCAAGGTTCTAAAAATGAGAGTAACATCTTTGTTTGTTTTGAGGGTTTATTCTAACCACAAACGATGCAAGTACAAGGCATTTCTAGTTTTCTTTATCATAAAAAATATATAAAAAAGGAAAAAAAATACTTGGGTATTCAAACTCTTTTACAAAAAGAGTCTGAAGTTTAGTTTGAAACAAAGAAAAACAAGTTAAAAGGATAAAAAGAGAAAGTGTAACAGTGAGAACCGTACACCTACAGAACTTCTATATATTAAAATAAATGTATATAAAAAATTAAAAGAATTAAAGAGACGGTATGAAAGATTATATAAATTAATTTTAATTTGTAAAGAAACTTATTTCACTTGAAAAGCTTCTTCTTCCCGCAACAAAAGAAAAAAAAGAAAATTCTAATTAACTTCACAGATTATTTATTTTACTCTCTGAAACCTTGACCTAAAATCGATCCCTTCCTTAATTAATGTCTTTATTTAATTGCTAAGTATTCATTTGGTGTAATCTCTCATCCTTAACCTAAAAACTTCTCCCTTATAATTGGTTAGTGTTTTCATTTTATTTGATTAAATTCGGTGCAAATGTGTTATGCTTTCTCTTTCATTTCACTTTCAATCATTGGCTTTCTTTGAATTTATTATTATTATTATTATTATTATTATTATTATTATATATATATATATATATATATATATATATATATATTTATTGTTGATTCTTTGGACTAAAATCACACACACACACAAACTGGGGTTTTAATTTTTTTTTTTTCCTTTGTTTTGGTACGTACTATAACCTAGTTTCTCAACTTTTTAAGAAAAAGAGATTTTTTTTTATGGAGTTTTTTTCCTTCAATTCTTTATACAAATCAAAATTAATTAGGTGGATATCTTTTTTATTATTAATGTATAGGCTTGCTTGCCTAGATAGGATTAGACGTTACATTTACTTTATTAACATTATATTCAAATACAACAGAGATATGCATTAACAATTCGGAATTATTATTTTGACATATAGAAAAGTACAACTACTTCACAACTCAATAAATTAATATTTTGATTATAATTTTTAGAATGGATTATCAAATATTTTATCTTAATGGGTAAAAGTATCATTTATGTGATGTCTTTACGATACAATATGCATCACGCCAGTTTTGAGATTAATAGTACACACTATTTTACGAGAGTATTAAATGATAGATATTTTCTGTTGTAAAATTTTTAACTTGTAAGTTAATTCAAATTATCATTATTAAATTATTCGATAATTATTATAAAATTTATTATGAAATTGATTATAATGTCAGCGTATAGTATTTTACTTTTCAATATTCCAAGAATTTAATTCAAATGTATTGATAATTTAAAGTTTTTATAATCGGTTGATAGTGCGTGGAAACTCTTCTGTGTAATTTAAAAACTATATGCCAGATAAATTGCAATTAACTGTTGGTGTAAATTTGTTAACTAATAATAATTCATAAAATCAAACTCGTGTTATAATACTTTTTTTTAAAATAACAAGGTTCATTAAGGCGATTAGTTGCGATGGCGCCAAGAATTTTCTAACTATAAAATTTCCATTCATTCTTCTTAATCATTATTTTTCTTTAAAATGTTATATTCCAATCTTTTTTGCGTTAATAAATATTTTATTCATATTCGAATATTTAATTTTTTATTTATTTATATTAAGACAAAGCCAAGATGGACTCAAGTCCCTACCGGCTTCAAAATATTCTTTTAACATTTTTTGAAGATAAAAAGTATGATTTAATAATTTGCTCGTTTATAATTAACAAAAAAAAATAGTTTATGGTGTCCATGTGACAATATTATAGCGCGTATTTGTGTTAATTAACGTTTTGATTTGTTCAACATAAAAACTAGACTTAATAATATTTTTATCTTTATATTTATAACAATAATTTAATATTTTTTCTTTATTTATTTTTTTATTCAATGTGGTCTCCATATTTTTAAAAAGGCTGATATAATCTGTCTCATATGAAAAGTATAAAATAAAAAGTAAAACAGATTTCTAACATGCACGTAGTTATTGTTTCCGAGAAAGATAATTAATATTAATACAATGATTTAAAAAATAAATAAAAACTCTCTTTATCTTGAAAATGAGTCTTTTATTGCATTGCCTAGATGAGTGATTATTACTAAAACAATTTAGGCCATGTATGTTGTTTGCTTTGAAAAAGATAGTTTACTAGTTATAAAAAGAAATGACTTTTTCAGAGAAAATTGATAATAATACAAGGAGAAAAATAAATGTTGGTAATGTTTATATTTTTCTTCTTTTTTATTAGCAATTGGATTGTTTTATAAGAGTAGCTCAGTTATTGCAATTACCTAACATATTTCTCTTCAAGCTTTGTTTAATTTTAGGAGTAAAGGAAAGGAGAATGAACAATAATTGCTTAACAACCAGATCATATTTGCTAAATGAAGCTCCAATAAAAAGGTTAGTCATTAACACTATAATAAAATCGAAATTTAAAAATGAAAAACTAAAAACGATGAACTATTACCTTTTTTAAACTCGTGGTAAATATTACTATGTACTATACAAATTAAGATATAGGACTCGTATGTCTCAGATTTTTGTACTCGATGATAATTTTTCTAATTGTAAACTACTCGGTCATAATCATTTTCCTGATGATGAACAGAGCAAATTAACTTCCATTTTATTGCTAATTAATCTCTGAAATCAATTGCTAAATTACTTAGATTGAAATTATTATTTTTTAAGTAACGAAAATAGTCTTTAATATTTTTCATATGAATATTGCAGGAATTGGGTGCAAAGTTATTTTCATCTACAAGTGTGACTCCAAGATACCAACTACGTCGAACCAGCTCAACAACATTTTAGCTTCATATTCATTAAAATGGCATTCAGAAAAACGTGATTTTCATCTTATTGCTTCATTCTTTAAACAGAATGTATAGTGTTTGCGAAACAATAATGAGCCTTTTGTATTTTTAGAGTATTCAAGTGTTCATAGAAGGAAAATGGCTCGCATATTGAGAAATTTAGAGTTCTCAAAATTTTTGTAAGGTCCGTGCTATTAGAGCAGTTTTTTTATTAATAGAATAAATATTACCTCTGTAAATATATTGATAGAGTTTCTAAAATTTTAGGTCAAATTATTTATTTTTGCTTTTATAATTGTTTTCCTTTTAAGCCTTTACTGAGAAATCTATAAATTGCAACAAGGAAGGCATCTTCCACTTTATTGCAAAGCCTTGTTTTCATTGATGAAAGAAGCACATTTTGTGGAAGTAGTCGAACTTGGAGGATTCAACTCAAGATGAATTACTTATTGCTGAGTTTTTGTGATGAATCGCGCTAAGTCACGTTAAAAAATAAATAATACGAGTGAAAGTATCATTTTTCAATTGCTTAATACATAAACTTTGGTAATTGAATTTTGGAGTAAATGTTGTTGTTGATTAGTACAATTCTTTTGATAACATGTTGTAATTAATAACTTCAAAATATTTAAAAGCATAAGTGAAATTTAAAGCTAAGTTAAGAAGGAAAATTTTCAAAATTTGATCACACAATCTATTTATATTTAGGCATTTACGAGATATTCAACTTAATATATATGTCCATTATTATTATTAAATTGAATATAATTATGGTATACTTACTGATAATAGTTGAATATTGGATAAGAATAGAAAACTTGAAAGTTAATGGTATTTATTTATAATTAAAATACAGTTTAAGTTATTTAGTTTTATTATTGAAGATCAAAAACCTATAGATACTTAACGATATTAAAGAAAAGTATTAACTAATAGGCTTAATTACTCGGAACATATCATTTCAAAATGGTACCCAATTTTAAGTTTGTTACATTGATATTTTTTATATTCATGAATAACAAAGTTTTAGTAAATTTGTTATTCATGACTTTTACCATTAACTTTAATATAAATTTCAATACTTAATTTTATAAGTCATTTTTAGTACCAAATATCAATATAACATTTATATAAATAATAAATTTTGTCTTAAAAGAGATACAATATTTCTCTATTTTAAAAATAATATATATAATTGAACAAAATTCAAACAAATAGAACCGGGACTAAATTGAAACAAATAAACATATGAGTATTAAATTGAAACAAATAGACACATGTGGGGACTAAATTGAACTCAAGACAATGACACTTGGCAGGTACCTTGCCACGTGTCACTGACAATGCCACATCAACGATCTGACACGTGGCAAATTTTTTTAAAAAATAATTTTAAATTTTAAATTTAAAAAAATTTTAAAAAAAATTTAAAAAAATTAAAAAAACTAGAGGCTGACACGTGGTAAGGTACTTAACGGCATTTGCGAAAACTTAACGAAGGGTACTGCATTGATGCACATTACGAATTTGGGTACTAAATTGAGACAAACTTAAAAGTGGGTACCATTTTGAAATTTTGGAACCAAACTGGGTATGTTCCGAGTAATTAAACCTAACTAATACTAACACAAAAATTACTTATAATGTCGTCCAATTAACGTCTGCTAGAGAGAAAATCAACATAACAAAATGACCGGTGGCATTTTTGTCAATAAAGTGTCAAATTTGACGTCTGTCTAGCTAATCCCCGACGTAACATAACATCATTTTTTCTCTGCCCCGACGTCACCTCTGCATAACGTCGGTTTTTCTCTGCCCTAACATCACTCGACGTCAGTTTTTTCACTTATCAGACGTCAGTCAACGTCGGCTGGGCATAGAACCGACGTCCCGTCACATTATATTCCAGATCTGCAACGCGAACAACCATTGTTCCTTTTCTCCGCAAGACCTCCTTCGCGTTTCGCCGGCCAGTGTGACTTCTGCAGGTGAGTTTTCCACCATAAAACTTGTTGGGTTTTGATTTGTGCACTGATTTATGCATTTTGAACTGATTGAATTTCATTTTGGTCTCCATTTCACATAAATATAGGGTTTTCTTCTTTGTTTGCCTATAGCTCACCCTCCTCCACATATAATTACATATAGATTTATTCGTAAATAATTACATATAGATTTATTCATACATAATTATATGGAGTTTTTTTATAGTAATTACTTGCAAATAAATTCGTAGGTAACTCTATGTGTTACAAAAGTCCTAGTTAGAGATGTCAAATAAACTCGTTATTGTGGGTATTGCTCGAACCCGTCCCTATTATGATGGGAAATCTCCACATTGACTGGGTATGAGTATGAATATGGAGAATCCCCGACTTTTTTAACTAGGTATGAGGATGTACATATTCGTCCGTCCCCGTCCCCACCATAATACATGTCTTTGTCATATCCTCGTTCCCGTTTAAATTATTAAAAAATTAAAAACTAATTAATAACCTTGTGTATGTGTGTGTGTGTGTATGTAGACTTTCTATTTTTCATTTATTCTAATTGTTTGGTTTGTCATGAATTTCATTCGCATCTCTAATATATTTCCCATCTTATCATTACCTTTATGCAATTATGTTCAAATTATGTATGTTAATTAAATATTTTTTATGTCTCACATTTGAGTATTTCTATTCTTTTTTAATATTTTTATTTATTATATAGTTTTCTTTCACATGAGAATATTTAACTCTCTCAAATTAACTGTTTAATAGCATAAAGCTTCATTTGCTAGGTAATATAACCATTGACTATGTTTATATTTGAAAAGCTTTCGTAGATCTCTTAGATATTTTTCATCTTATCATACCCTTAGTTGAACATTTATTTTCCTTTGTGTGATTTCATTCAATATTCTTTCAAATTATTTCTACGACACACATTTGATAATTTTTTAATATTTTTATGTGTTGTATATTTTTATAATGTAGAATTCTATTTTTGATATATTTTATATAATTATATTTTATTTTCTAACTCATTATCAATCATATTGTAATTTTGTCACTATAATTGTATAAATAAATTTTATTTACTATGATATGAAAATTTAATATAATTGTCATGAATTTTTTTTATCACCATTCAGTATATATTAAAGTTCAAAAGATACAAGATTTATGTCAAATTTTATTATTATTAGTTTAATATTTCTTCTTTGCACGATTTTGGTCAAATGATGTATTATAACTTTGATTAGTATAAAAAAACTAGATTTATCAGAATTTAAAAAATTAAAGTAAACAAAAATTTAAAATATATTTTAATTTGAATATTTGTTTCCTTTTATATTTTTTCAAAAATTTTATCAACTACCTTTTCTACGCCAAGAAAGTGATTGCACAAACTTTAGAATTATAAGGTTTGATCACTAGTGATGACCCTCCTTTCATGTGTTGGTTGCAACAAGGAGGCTTCATGGCGTGGATGCAATGCAAGAAGATGTGGAAAAGTGTCTCGGTGGTGGTGATTGAGTGGTGATGAACGTACTTTAAGAAGGTTGGGTCAATCTTAGAGGAGGAAGGCTAAAGGAGATTCTAAAAGAATGCTTTAGTTAGGTGACTCTCAAAGAATGTTTGTAGAGTAATTGTTTTTTTTTTTGTCAGGTTAAAATATTCCCTTAGTCCATGTTTTTGTTGAAAAATCTCAAATAGGTCCTAAAATTTTTTTTAGTCTCAATTAGGTCCATATTT
>Ga0214544_1013257_pt1 | contig 10121 bp, 5 predicted proteins | sample CNSS3metaG_FD_160074 | JGI IMG/M metagenome (GOLD analysis project Ga0214544, IMG submission 160074) | Root nodule microbial communities from cowpea collected in UCLA plant growth center, Los Angeles, California, USA - CNSS3 | ecosystem: Host-associated > Plants > Roots > Nodule | place: USA...
ATATATCTATTTTTTTAATATATATATATATATATATATATATATATATATATATATATATGTGTGTGTGTGTATTATATTACAATGAGAGTGAATTAACTTAATTTATTTGTTATAACAGTGAAATCAAAGTGTTCACCTAATTCTCAAAATATTATTATAAAAATAATTTTAAAGTATAACATACGTAACTTGACAAATAAATTAATTAAACATTTAAACTATTCAAAATTATTAACATTCTATCATTTAAAAATATGAAATTGTGAACCTATATAATTACATAATTAGAAATAACAAAATAATTATAACAAAAAAAATTTAAAACAATGATAAGGTATTATCATGGGATATTTATCGAAGTGATAAAATATATTTTTTAAATTATTATAATTTATTAATATGTTTGCGACAAATTTAAACAAAATATTATATATTGATTTACCATCGTTGATTTGGAAATAAAATAACATTTTTTATTTAATTGCTTTTTATTCTCATGTTAAGAAATGGATGTGTTGCGTTTGTTAAATGGAATATATTTTGCGACCCAATTTTCAAGTTTTCGATCTCATTTACACCTTTTCCATCTGAATTTTATAGAATATTATATAATACAAACTAATTAAGCATTTGTTTTAAAAGTTTTAATTTAATACACTGACGGTTGAAAAGAAAAATATTGAGAAGTCAAAAAATAATATATTTAAAATTTATATATTTAATTATTATTTTTAATATAATAAAAGTATATAATTTAATATTGAAATCTTTTTTTATATTTTTTTTGGAAAAATAATATTTTTGAAATTGCATTTATCTATTTTAAATAGCTTTTATAATTTTATCTCTTTCATTTAATATTTTCATATTTGAGAACTTTTTATTTTGAAATAAATTTCAAATAATTAGTATGAATTTTTAGAGCTGTCAAAATAGATTGGAACGTGCGAGCCAACCCGTTCATCACGAGTTCGAGCCAAATTAGGTTGATAAGTTTGTACAAATTTCAATACAGGTTGATTTTTTATACGGCCTACCTAGAACTCGGCTCATCTGAGTTGAACCCGTGGTGAGTCAGGTTTGTTCACCAACCCGCAAATAAAGGGTCACACAAGTGTTTTTTCTTAAGTTGAACTTTACATTTGCGCCAGATTAGGTTGTTTTTCTTAGCAACACATAGATAATTTGTATTTTTGTGATTTTGATTTGTATTTGGATTGCATTGAAGCTTATTTAGATTTTAAATAGAATTATAATTTAGTTTTGACTGAAAAAGAAAATAAAAAAATTGTATTTTGTAATTAAGTGAGCATGTGAGCCAACCCATTTAACCCATCATGGTGGGCCGAGCCGGGTTATCAACATCTAATACAAAATTGAGAGACATAATTACTAAAAAGAATCTATAATAATCAAGTTACAATTAAGAAGTGATTATGAAAAAACATATAATACATAACTTATTTTTTCTATATTTATAAAAAAAAATACAAAAAAACTCATAAAATGAAAAAAAACTAACTATTAAACTAATATTTCACTATGAAAAGATAATTGTATTTTCTATCTTCAAAAGACGGAAGAGGACATATGAGAAATGAGAGCAAAAAGAATAAATTTGTGTCTAACTTTTTATTTTTATTTTTCAAAACAAAGAAAATACACCAAAATTAAAAGATGAACACAATATATGATAAATTTAAAAGACAATAAAATAAAAGAGAACATAAAAAAATATCAATAAATTTTGTTAATCTTTGTTATATTTAATTTTATATTTAATTATTTATTATCATTAAATATTATATTTATAAAAAAATAAAAGTTTATCTAATTTAATTTCATTAATATACTATTACATATATTTAAAAAATAAATAAAAGTTTTGGGGCCATGCCCCTGGACAACAAAGGTCCGTCTCTAATTTAACATGTTTTTGTGAGTTTTCTTAAAGTATGAAAAGTTTTGACATACACTCCTCCCAAAATGTTTGACCATATTATCAATTGAAATTCAATTATAATTTTGCAACTTCTAACAATTTTTTATCCACGTTTTTGAAAGTCGGTTGCAGATTTTTTTCAATTTTTCTCCACGTTTTATAAAACAATATAACGAAATCCACATATGATTGATAATGTAAAATTATTTAAAAAAAATTAGTCTTGAAAAAAATATAATTACATCCAAGAAAGTTGAAAATGCAATAAAAAAATTCCAATAGATAGAAAAACATCACTGAAGCAATCAAGATATTAATCAGAAGTTGAATTAGTTTAGATAATATATTTTTCCATTGGTTAAACATTAGAAAACTTAAAACATTCTTAATAGAGTTAGAAAGAAAATAAAAACGAAATATTTTAAAATATTTTAGAGTAAAAGAAGACTTAATGAAAAAAAGAAAGGGGTTAAATATGTTTTTGTCCCTTAACTTGAATTTTGGAATTAGTTAATTTCGAAATTTTGAACCAATTTAATCCTTCATCTTAATATGTGGATTTATTCTTTTTAATCAAATTTTGTTATGTTGATTTGATGTTTTGTACGTATTTCATGATTATATTTGAGTTGTTTATACTGCTTGACACATTTTTGTTTTAATGATAAGTCAAATATTATTATAAAACGCGTTTAAAATGTCAAATAAACTTAACAAAAGTTGATTAAAAAGGACTAAATCAACGTATTTCGAGAGATGAATGACTACATTGATCCAAAGTTTCGAAATTAACTAATTTTAAAATTTACTGAAAATTAAGGGACAAAAACATATTTAACCCAAAATAAAAATCTGGTAGAAACTATCTTCACTCAATCAAGGTCTCCTTACTAGTCATTCAGGAAAAATACGAGAAACAACTTAAAGAAACTAAAATAAAAGTAAAAAAAATAACTTTAACTAAAAAAACCAAAAAAGGAAAACTAAGAATTTATTAGAATTTAGAGTAGAGCCAGGATTTAAAAAAAAAATTATGTTAGTTTAGATTAATAAAAAGTGAAAAAAAAGGTTATTCATTTTTTTTTCACTTTCTACTCACTTTCTTTTAATTAAAAAATTTCACTCTTTTTTTTAACTCTACCTCATTTCCATTCTTAAGAAAAAAATTATATTTAAAAAATATATCCTAAAATAAATAATTGTCTTAGTTGTGGTACTTATATATTTCATAAAATTAAAATAAAATTGACCACGATTAATCAAGAAAAGAATATGGTATTCATGGGATATTTATCAACGTGATAAAATATATTCTTACATTATTACAACTTATTACCATGTTCGCCACAAATTTAAATAAAATATTACATATTGATTTAGCATCGTTGATTTAGAAATAAAATAACATTTTAGATTTAATTGATTTTTATTCTCATGTTAAGAAATTATGTGTTGGGTTTGGTAAATGGAAAATAATTTGCGAGCCAGTTTTCAATTTTTCGCCCGCATTTTCACCTTTTTCTTCTGAATTATAAAACTTATTATTAAATACAAACTGATTAAGCATTTTTTTTTAAATATTTTTAATTTAACATATTTTTGTGAGTTTTTCTTGGAAATAAAAAAGTTTTAACAATACATTCTTCCGAAAATATTTGCCCATACTATCAATTGAAATTCAATTACAATTTTGCAACTTGTAATAAATTCTAACTAATTTATAATAGAGGGTTAAAAAGTAAGGAATTTAATTCAGTTGGTTGCATGTACGCGGATTATTGTAAGTTTTATGGTACATGCTTAATTTCTATAGGAAAAAAAGAACAATTTGTTACTAACATTTCTCAAACACAAATGAGTATTAGTAGCTAAAAAATAATCTAAATTAATTAAGAGTTTATTTGATAGGTAATTAAAAAATATTTATTTTGATCACCTTATATTATTGTTTAAACTTCAAATTTATTAAGATATTAAGATAACATCAAGAAGACACTTAAATAATAACTAATTTTAGTGGCAAAAACTTATTAGTCAAACAATTTAGATATTAATTTATCAAATAAAAATTATTGTTTACTGAAATAATCACTATTATAAATAAAAAAACTATAATTTGTCATTAATTAATTAGAGACTAATTTCTTTGATATTCAAAACTTTGATAGTTAATCTTTAGTGACCAATTTATAAACTAATTCATTTAGTAACGAAAACCTTGATAGTTAAAGTCTAGAGACTAATTATAATTTTTTATTTATAATAGTGACTATTTTACTAACCAATATTTTTTTATTTTGTAAATTGGTATTTATTGTGAATAAAAAAATTGTCACTAAAATTTGTTGTCAATGAGAGATTTTCTTGTAGTGTATTATCAGGGTCCCTTTCAAGTTATTGCTTGTTGTGGAGTTTAGAGTTTTGTTATAATTTTGTCCTAAGACACTTTTGATTAACCCCAACATTTTTCATATATATATATATATATATATATATATATATATATATTTAAAATTATATTTATATATTTTTATATTATTTATATCTATTTTTAAAAAAAAATTTTTTTTTTTTTTTTTTTTGGTTTAATCTCTTCTGTATCTCATTTCTTACTCACATTTCTCTTTCTATTTCAATTTTCATCCTCAATCTTTCACAATTTTTAAAATAAAATTGTATCATGATGAAATTGAGGAGGTAAGGAATATTTTGGACTAATCAATTTATTTTTTTGAATAAGTTCATTTTCTATCTTTTTTAAGCAATATGTTTTCCTCTTGCATGTGATAAATTTGTCTATTGTATACCACTGGAGAGTGATAAAATTTATTTTTTTCTAAATAAGTGAAAGATGATAAATTTATATTAAAAAAATTATGATAAAGAGTAAAAAAATTGATTTTTTTTTCAAGAGAAAGACTTGTGATGAAGATGAAAAAAAGGAATCTACATCAATTAAAGTTGAGACATTTCGTGAGAATCCAAAAATCAAAGAGAATGAAAACATCTCTATAAAATTCCTAGATTTACCGTAAAATGAATTTGAAAAAATCTAATTTGATAAGTTCCACCACTACTTCAAGGGGTTTAAGGTGAAAAGTATATTTAAATGGCCCATAGTCTTTGTTCTTCACCAATATGGGGCTATTAGATATATCAAAAAAATCTTCTAACCTTAAGTTTATTATCAAACAACTCTGAAAATGATAAGTGATATATAATATTTAAAAAGATTCTAGGTAGAAAATATTGTTTAACGTAACTACATATGTTACAAGCTGTTTATTCATGGATTCAAAAAATTTATAAATACAAGTTATCGTCATAGGGAATAGACACTTACTCTCTTTTTTTTCATCATACACTATATTATTGCATACAATCACTAGTGCAGAATTCCCATTTTACCTCGCCTTATATGCCTCGGTTGACCAGAAACCGAAGCATATAATGGCGCGGTGGCATTTTTGTTATTAGAGTCAAGTTTTAGGCCTCGGTTCTTCAAATACCCGAAGCCAAAGAGGGGTATAGGCCCCGGTTCGCTCAAAACCGGTGCCAAAGGGGGGTATAGGCCTCGGTCCAATAGGACCCGAAGCCAAAAAGTTGCTGGAAGTCAGGGGTATAGGCCTCAGTCCAAGGAGACCCGGTGCCAAAAGAGGGTCAATGGCTTCGGTTCCTCTAACAACCGAAGCCATACCCTTTATTTAGGGTTCAAAATTCACAAACCTTTCTTCCGCCCCGCACCACCAGCGCCTCTCTCTCTCTGCGAGCACGAGCCTCCCCCACAATCTTCCACACGCTGTCACCGGCGCCCGAGCCCCGCCGCCGCGAATCCTCCCTCGTCGACGCCGACAACTCCTTCCTTTCTCTCTTCCCGCAACTCCTTCCTCTCTCTCTTCCCGCAACTCCTTCCTCCCTCTCTTCCCGCAACTCCTTCCTCCCTCTCTTCCCGCAACTGAACCTCGACGAGTATGGAGGCGCACAGAAAGGCGAGGGCGGCGGTGAGCGTTGAGCCGCTGCAGTGGAGCGAGCAGGTGGTGCAGTGGAGCCGCTGCAGTGGAGCGAGCAAACCAGCTTTGGGCGCACGGCGGTGACGGCGTGCATGGTGGTGGAGGAGTGGGTGAAGCAGAAGCGACGTGCGTGAAAGCGATTGCGAAACCTGCGACCACCTCTACCAGATCTGTGATTCTAAAACCTGCAAATCAAAAAACCAAATCTGTAAACATTGTCGCGACCCCTGCAGATTGCGCGGCTGAGCCACCGTTGACACAATGGCTTCGGTTCACAGTAGAAACGAGGTAGAAGAGTAGTTCTACGGCTTCGGTTCACACCCGAGGCCAAAAGCCATCCCTTTTGGCCTCACCCTAATATGCCTCGGTTCTAGAACCGGGGCAGAATATCAAAAACAACCGGGGCCAAAAGCCCTTCCTGCACTGGTGAATAGTCTAAATTCTTACCAATTTTTCATCATACACTATAAATAGTCTTTAAATTCTTAACAATTTCAGCATAAAAAAACTTTGTAAGTGAATCTTATCTCAACCAACATCAGAAATTTAATACACATTATCATAGTTCTTGCAAATCTCCACTCGAAAGACGTTTACCCATTTCCAGTAAAAATATCGATGTTATGAGGTTAATTGTTTGTTCAAGTCTTCTCAAATAAAACTTGTCTTGCCTCTTAGTTATTAGTTATTTGAACAAATAAATAGTTACTTAAAGCAGTAACGTAAAATAGGAAAATTTAGTAATGTAAATGGAATTAGCATATGCTTAATTCTACCTAAGAACAACTTCTTTAAATAACTCCTACATTTCAGATCTGAAAATGAAACTAGACTTCAAAGACCAAGAAAAACACAAACTTAGGTTTGAAAAGTCACCGCATTTATATGTGAAACAATGTTCTGAAAAAAAAAAAAAAAAAGAGCATTTAGGGCAGTGTCCCCTCATTGAAGCCTTCTTTTGTGCTTCCATGTGTTACCGTTTCTTCTTTATTATAGCAATTGTTTTCCCTTTTGTCTGAACCCTATCACCTTTTGGCACTTCAATTATATGAACCAATCTTTTTTTCCTCTTCTTCTTTGTCCTATTGTGAGGGCCATGTCATGTTTTAACATGTTGAAATGTGTGTGTTTTGTAATTGTTGATAGATTAGGAGGAACATGGTAATCTCAATCTTGTACCTTGTCTTGCTCCATCATATATATTTTGAATGATCATGAAACCCTACTTAGCTTGTTGTTGCTGGTGTAACAAATCTCAATTGGGATTTGAGAGCTAAGATGTTTAAAAGAAGAAGAAAAAAAGTCCTAGAATATAATAGAAACAAATTGAAACAAAATCATTGGTTGAGTGACTTAAATTTGATGGGATATATAGTGGTTTAGTTGGTTGAATATGGCTTCCCTTCAAGTGGGAGGACATGATTATAAGAATATATGTTGGGACCAAGACATCTTTTGATTCCATTCCCTAGTTGTACAACTATAATTTGTGTTACTGTTTGATTTTGGTGGTTTTTACAAAAATAAGAAATGTTTACATAAAAAAAACGATTCTTTTAATTTATGCATTCATTTGTTGCAAATTTAAAATAATTTTATTTGAATTCATCAATCAATAACAAAACCCCTCACTTAAATTTAATATAAAAGAAAGGCAACATAAAAAAGTTTATATTCTTGCAAAAATATTTTTCCTTTTGAGATATTATTATCCCTATTAAAAATATCATTTTTGCTAATTAAGCGAATAGGGAAACGGTTAAATGTGTAAAATCATTTTGTCATGGTTTTCAATTTTCATTATGCTAAAATTAGTAACATCGCCAACTCTTAATAGAAAAGAAATGGAAATTCAAAAATTAAAGACAAAAAACTAAATTAAATTAAAAAAAAATTAAGGGCAACATTGAATCTAAGCAATATATATACCGTAATTTAACCAAATAAGTATTTAAATAATTGGAAAATGTATTCAAAAAATCTACCATTAAATTTAAATCTCCTTTTACATAGATTATATATAAAAAGTTTATGCGAATTCAAAATCATTTTATAGCTTATACATTCATATAAAATCAAAATCGACTTATTATATACATCACGAATACAATACTAATATAAGTTGGAAACATATTTATTTTAAAAATGTACGATCATTCTTATCATTCTTATAAATATAATAAATATATAATTATTATTGTATGAATGTAAACTAAATCATATATATCAAAGTTATTAACTTAAAAAAAATATTATTATCATTATAAATAATCAAATACTTCATAGATAAATATGATAAAATATTTCATCAGACACAAATATATGATTCAAATTAAAATATCTGTGCTTCATAAATATACATAGTAACATAGATATTAGTATTCTTACCCGTGCAATGCACGGAATATCGAATTTTAAAATTAAAAATTATAGTATATTTATTTTCTTCTATATTTACTAAAATTATAGTATATTTCAAAAGTTGGTAAAATTATTAAAGTATAATTAAATTTAATATAAATTTTATTTTATAAAATTCAATAATAATATTTTAATCGATTTTATGATAAAAATGTATTTAAATTATTTATATATATATATATATATATATATATATATATATTTAATATTTTATATAATATATTAAGATTTAGATAATTAAAATTAAGAAATTTAATTTATTTTAAATGAAATATTGAGTAAAAAATGTAGAAAAATATAATAGTTAATTCTCTAATAATAAAAATGATGGAAGATATAAAGAGTTAATAAAGATACAAACGTTAAACGATACAAAAAATGTGAAGAGTAAACGATATAAAGCTACAAATGATAGATCGTGGTGCATATAAATGTAATGTTTAATTAGTCAGATAGTACTCACTCGCTTCAGATGTGTCAGTTTGGTACTCGCTTTTAAAAATGTGTCAATCGAGTCCCAACTTTTGAAAAAATATCTCAATTAGGTTCCTTTCACTCTTGTAAATATTGATATCGTTAATGACGTTAATACTTTTTTTCTCAAAGGGACCTAATTGACACATTTTTAAAAGCGGGTATCAAACTGACATATCCAAATAAAAGTGAGTATTATCCGACTAATTACACCTAAATATAAATAGTAGATTCTTTAAAGATACAAATGTTAGACTGCAAACAAAATATAAATAGTAAACAACCAAAACTTACAAAATGTAGACTATGTAGACAAATATAAATAGTACACTATGCAAAAATACAAAGGTTAGACTCTGGTAGACGACTTTTTTGTATTTGGGGGTCCCTTTTTACTCGAATTTGTAAAAAAGGGTCCCTCAATTTTATTTTTTTTTGCGAAAGTGGGTTATGTCGCTAGGAGGGAGGACGACTTTGAGGCTGAAGTCGTCCTCCATGGTAACGGTTTATTTATTTATTTATTTTTTAAAAAACAAAGTCGTCAGGTAGGGTAACGGTTTTGTTTTGGCGCGTTGTGAAGTCGTCTTTGCAGATGACGACTTCATTTTGAGTTTTTTTTTTCACAAGAAATATAATAAATAAAAATAAAAATAAAAATAAAAATAATATATTTTTAAATTGATTAAAAATTAAAATACAATAATTTAGTTACTAGAAAATAATAAAACAGTCATCTATGTCCTCCAGTTCCACATGTTGGTCTTCTTCTGGGTCTGTTGGGACGTGTTGGAGGTTGTTGTTGTGGTTCATCATCATCACCATCATCATCATCATCTTCATCTTGATGACTTTGGACAGTTTGCGGAATTTGTGGTGATTGGGAAGGCATTGGCGGAGGATAAAATGGCATTGATGATGAAGATCCTGGATAATAGGCAGATGGTGGTGTCATGGTTGGGGTGCCAAACATATGTGATGGACCAGCACCATAACTTGACTGATGCGGAAAGAAACCATATGGAGAAGGGACGTGTTGGAATGAGGTGTTTGATGGGTTGCCAAATTGAGGATGTGAATGTCCAAACATTTGACCTTAACCCATAGGCGACTGTCCGAAAAAGGGTTGGGGATGATGTATGAAATTTGGAGAAGACCCAACATGGCCAGTGTAGGGTTGTGAAGCAGGCTGGGAAGGTTCTTGTGACATATCGTACTGTAAAATAAATAACATGGTTATTGTTATGAATAAGTATGTATGATAAATAGATGTA
>Ga0214544_1013258_pt1 | contig 10120 bp, 11 predicted proteins | sample CNSS3metaG_FD_160074 | JGI IMG/M metagenome (GOLD analysis project Ga0214544, IMG submission 160074) | Root nodule microbial communities from cowpea collected in UCLA plant growth center, Los Angeles, California, USA - CNSS3 | ecosystem: Host-associated > Plants > Roots > Nodule | place: USA...
CAACTTAGGGAATCAAAAATAACAAACACAAATGAAATGGATGAAGGATTAGTGAACTTCCTTTCTAAACATGCTTAGTCTTCTTAAGCATGTGCCTTCATCCTTGGTTGGGGTCAATCCTTCATCAAAGTGTGACTTGCCACCTAAGCAAGTCACAAGGGACTTGCTTCTAGGCGCATAAGAGAAGCTTGGTGACCAAGCTTGGAGCAAGAAGGATCTAGATCCTCTCACAAATGCGTTCCCTCTCTTTGTTGGGCCAATTTCAAGCCCAACTCTTCTTTGGTCCAATTCTCTTCAAAGCCCAAAAACCCTCCAAGGCCCAATACATGGCCCAAACAAAAACCCTATTCTACAAAGGCCAAAATATAAGGCCCAAAAATAAACCCTATTCTAATATTTACAAACAAAGAGTTTTAGGCCATGTAAAGTTCATCTTGGGCCTTGTATGTGCATTGGAGGCCCATTCCTCTTTTATCCTCCTAGCCATTGCTCTTTTTGTGGGTCCCTTGGTTAGAGGCATCTCATAATCCCCTCCCTCTTGAGAAGGATTTGTCCTCAAATCTGAAATTTCTGCCTCATCATCTGTACCACCTGCAAAAGGTGGCATGTGCATCATATTCCTCAGGCAACTCTAGCCTATATGCATTATCGTTGACTCTTTTTAGCGCTTTAAAAGGACCATCACCTCGAGGGCTAAGTTTAGACTTCCTTTTCTTAGGAAATCTATCTTTATTTAGCTTTTGGACTTTTTGAGGACTTTTTTTTGTCCTCATCTTTCTCTTTTTCTCTTTTGTTCTTCATTTGAAGTTGATCCTCAGCCACTTGTGATGGCAAAAGAGGATGAAGAACAAACTTTTTAGCCTTTTGAGTAAAGGTAATCTTGTTGGTGAGACCATTGTGCATGGTTTTCTTATCAAATTGCCAAGGTCTCCCCAATAAGATATGACAAGCTTCCATAGGTATTACATCACATAGCACACTATCTTCATATTTCCCTATGGAAAACTTGACCTTTACTTGATGATTGATTGCCAAATCCCCATCTTCATTAAGCCAATGAAGTTTGTAAGGTTTTGAATGAGGTAAGACAGTCAAAGACAGCTTGTCAACCAACCTAGTACTGCAGCAGTTACAACACGAGCCACTATCCACAATTAGAGAACAAGTGTTTTCCAAAATTTTACACCTTGTGTGAAATATGTTCTCTCTTTGTGTTAGTGCTTGTGGACTAGGTTGATTGTTGAGGATCCTTCTAACAATTAAAAGGTCCGCATCACAAGGGTGAGCATCTTCTATATTAGACTCGTTGGATTCCTCACTTCCACTCTCAGTTTCATTTTCATCCTGGCTGCTATATCTATCAACACACCTAAGAATCATGGTCTTTTTGGTGAGGCATTGAGATGCTATGTGACCTCTACCAAGACATTTGAAGCATTTGATTTCACTTGTGCGAGTGTGTGATGATGCACTCCCCTCTTTACCTTTTCCTAGATTCCTAGGTGGCTCCTCCTTTTTCTCTTCTTTCTTAAAATCTTTCTTAACATAAGAGTTAGTTTGAGCTTGATTTCTTTTTGAAAAAGATTTTCTCAAATTTTGTTGTTCTACCTTAATGCATATTTGCACCAAATCATTCAAATCTTGGTAAGGTAGAAGCTCAACTCTATCTCTTATATCAAGGTTTAAGCCACTTAAGAATCTAGAAATGGTAATGGACTCTTCCTCATCATAAGTAACTCCATTTTCCGTCTATATTCTTCCACAGACATATTTCTTTGTTGGAGTCTTTGGAGCTTGTTCATGAGCTCCCTATTGTAGTAGGAGGGAATGTGTCTCCTCCTAAGGGCTGACTTAAGATCATTCCAATATTCAATTGAAGGTCCATTACTTCTTAGCCTCTCTTGGACTATAGAAGTCCACCAATACATAGCATACCCTTGAAAGCTTAGGGTAGCAAGAGGCACTTTCCTTTCTTCACTAACTTGATGGCAAGCAAAGAGTTGCTCGACCTTCATCTCCCAATCCAAATAAGCTTCAACATCATCCTTGCCTTGAAAGTGAGGCAAGTCTACTTTAACTTCTCTAGGAGTAGGGTCTTTTCTTTGTCTCCTAATGTGGGAAGGTTGTTGATAATATTCTCCTAATCTTAATCCTTCCTCTTCCCCATATATTGAAGCTCCACTTCTAGACCCTTTGCTAGAATTACTCCTACTTTTTAGCTTATTTTGGATTTTCTCATCTCTTTTCTTTAAAGCTTTGATTTGTTCCTCCAAGAGAGCAATTTGGCCATCTCTTTCCAATTGATCTTTCACCTTGTAAATTGCCTCTTGTTGTCTCCATAGTTCAAGTCATTTGAGTTGTTGAGAAACATGTTTTAAACTATGAATTAAATCCTCAAAATCACTTGCACTATGTAGGGAGGGTTGACTAGCCATGATTACTAAAAGCTAACTAAGAAATTCTAAAGAAGAAGTAAATAGCAAAATTCTTGAATTATCTTCTAGGAAAGAGAGGTGAATAACTTGGATTGCTTACTAACCAAGTCTTTCCTTGCTAAAGTAATTCAAAGAATATTGCACAAAACTTCTAAAATAGAATTAGACATACACTAACAATTAAGCAACAAAAAACAAAACGATTTGGAGTCTAACTATGCGGCCTACTTTGGTGAGACTTGATGTTGCAAGACACACTCACTGTCTACAAGCGCTTTTCAATGATTTTTGTTTTCTTTTTTTGGTATATGTTTTAGCTACAAGAGGCAAAAATCAGATCTGGATTTGCAATAGCCAATTTTTGTGATAAAACAAATACAAAAAGTGTGCAGACAGACAGAACTGGAACAACAGTAAAATGCAACAGAAAAATGCTCTCAAACTCAAATGATGGTTGTGATTCTAGTGTACTTCTTTTGCCACTTTCTTTTGATCTTTTCTTTTGATTATTTTTGGCACTTGCTTGTACTCTTTTTTTGGTCTTTTTCTTTCTTTTTTTATAGCTCTTACAACAGCTAGTTTCCACCACAAATTAGAATCACCACCACACTATGCTTGATCATTTGCATTTTAATAGAAACAAAAGAGAAGGAAACTTAAAGGAATCAAAAGAAGATTATGAAACTCGAGGAAACACAATGGAAATTAACTCTAAAGAACTTGCCAAGAACTAATTAACAAGTATGAACTCAAATGCAAAAATTAAAAGCACACAAAGCACACTAGAAACGAAAATGAAACTTAGGTGATTAAGCAAGCACAAGGAAAATTCCCACTGGACATTAAGATAAAAAAGGTTATCTAGATGTGAAGGTTCATTTCCATGGCTCTAAGGGAGAAGAGAAGGTGTATTTATGAACCAAAAATAGTAGCAATACAACAGTAAAACAACAGCAAAATGGAAAGCTAAACAAAGGAATTTAAGACATAATTGAACTACACATTACTCTAGACAAAACATATGGATTAGAAAATTAAAATGACTCAAATAGATGAAATAGAAAATGAACAAGACTTAAACGAAAATGTAAAAGGCACACAAATTCACCATGGTTGAGTTCTTAGGCACAATGGCCGAATGGTTCCAAAGGAACAATAATAAGAACCATATAACAAATGAGGTGAAAAGAAGAAAAACAACAAGACATCCAAAGGAAGTAATGAACAACACGGAAATTAAAAGAAAAACCACAAGGAAGATGAACTTATCTCTTGACGTCAAGCTTGATCAACCAAGGCTCTAGATACCACATGATGAGTCCATCTTCAAGAGTAAGCAAGCCAAGGAGAAGCTATGTGGAATTGATGAAGCTTCCATGGAGAAGGATGAAGGTGTGGAAGTTAGAGATGAGAGGAGAAGGGGTGCGACAATGGTGTTTGGAGAAGCTCTCAAGTGAGGTTGGGCCAACACTCAAGGAAGGGGGCTAGAGGAAACCAAGAAGGAGAACTCTAGCCTAAGTTGATTCACAAAAAGAGAGGATTTTGGAGTCATCTCAACAAAGTTTCTCTACTATATTCATGAATGAAAATACAAGGGTCCTAAGCTCTCTATTTATAGTAGAAAAGGAGAGCCAAGTGGTCTAGAAAAATGGAGGGAAAAATGATATAGAATGTGGTATTTGGAGCCAAAAAGAGTGCATGAGGCAAGTGTGACTTGCCACCTAAGCAAGTCACAAAGGACTTGCTTCTAGGCGCATAAGAGAAGTTTGGTGACCAAGCTTAGAGCAAGAAGGATCTAGATCCTCTCACAAATGCGCTCTTTCTCTTTGTTAGTCATATTTCAAGCCCAACTCTTCTTTGGTCCAATTCTCTTCAAAGCCCAAAATACAAGGCCCAAAAATAAACCCTATTCTAATATTTACAAACAAAGAATTTTAGCCTAGGTCTTCACATCTTCCTTGCCCATGTAAAGTTCATTTTGGGCCTTGTATGTGCATTGGAGGCCTATTGCTCTTGTATCCTTCTAGCCATTGCTCTTGTTGTGGGTCCTTTGGTTAAAGGCATCTCATCAGGCTATATGCAATTTTTCCATTCTTCAACCCGATCTCTATCCTTTCACCTATGATGATAATATCGGCGAAAACTGAAGATACATTCCCTACCATGTATTCATAAAATGGTGGTTGTAACGTGCTCACAAACATTGTCACCATTTCCTTATCAAGAAGAGGAGGCTCCACTTGAGCAGCAAGCTCTCTCCATCGTTAGGCATACTCTTTAAATGATTCTGCATCCCTTTTGGCCATGTTCTGCAATTGCAAACGATCTGGCGCAATATCCATGTTATACTTGTACTGTTTCAAAAAACCATCTACCAAATCCATCCAAGAGCGAATGCGAGACGCCTCCAAGTGGGTGTACCAACTCAATGCTACCCCAACCAAACTGTCTTGGAAGAAATGGATCAACAATTTGTCATCGTAAGCATAGGCAGCCATCTTTCGACAATACATGGTTAGATGGCTTCTAGGACATGTGGTACCCTTATACTTTTCAAACTTCGAAACCTTAAACTTGTGAGGTATTGTTACATCACGAACTAAGCTTAAACTTGCAACATCGGTAAACCCATAGTTTCCACCTCCCTCAATAGCTCGTAGTCGTTCTTCTAAAATTTCAAATTTAGTTTTAGTTCCCTCAACCTCAGCGGATACGGCCTGCATAGTAGGGCGTGATGTAATCTTGTCCAAAGAGTTAACACCAATAGTGGTGTTTAAAGGCTTAGACATTACAGTCTCTCGGGGTCCCGCGAAGGTAGCCACTTCATTCTCTTGAGTATTGATTGGGAATGAGAAGGAAGCATGCTCAATCTCTGAATATCCTCCAACAGGTGGGGTGTAACCAGATGGCAATCCGAATGCTGGGAAAGTAACATAACCACCGTGAGTGCTTTCCTCACCCTTCGCCGATGAAGCTTCTCCTTATGCCTTTAGGGACTTCAAGGCCTCTAGTATTTGACCTACTTGGTCCTTTAGTTGACTGATATTTGCTTTCACTGCCTCTTGTGCTGTTTCCCAATCTTCCATATTCTTTCTATTTGCTCGCGTCCTATAGGGATGCCTTGGTTTTGCCGTATTTGTTTTTAATTATTTTTGCTCTATTATTATTTAAGAAAAAAAAAATAATAAGAAAAAGAAAAGGAAGGAAAAACAATGCAAAACGCTTAATTTATTAAACAAAATCATAAAGTTGTAAGTAAATTAACATGGAAAAGAGTCAATACAAATCCCACCCTCTAAAAAACTCATAAATCAAATGCAAAAGAAAGAAAATCTTAATTTCTAGCCCTAGATATCATGCTCTTCATCTCTTCTATTAATTTCTTGTGAGTGGTCCAAAAAGGTCTCAATCTTCTTCGGAGGATTAAAAATTGGCAGTGCAGACTCAGCTTCAGATAGTAATTGTGGAATGTCTTCGATGGCTCCATTGGCCAAGGCCACCAATTGCGAAAAACTTTTCTTCCAATGTCTTATATTCCATTCCTACCCCAATGTGTAGTCATTCATTTCTTGATATCTTTTCTCGGATTCTGCTTGATGCTGATGTTCCTCATTCATCTTCATATCATAGGTCATCATTATCTCCTTCATCTGTTGCTCCATATTATTGATCTTAATCTGGGCCTCGTACAATCTTTTTAATGCTTCCTTCTTATCTCTCTTAACCTCTTCATACATTTTATTCCTGTAGTACTCAGATGAAGTTGTTGCATCTCTTTCTTGAGCCCTTAATGTTAATTCGACGTTGGCTGCAGCAAGATCTTGTTTAACTCTGAAGCAATGATTCCTCTCTTCCCTCATTGTCCTAAATAGCTCTTGGTACATCCTTGTCCTTTCTTCATTATCACGCCTAAAGCCTACACACTCTTGTTGGAGCCTCTAGAGATCATTACTTAACTCGTCATTTTTCATCCTTACTACCTCTCTTTCTCCTTTCAGGATTGTCACTTCCTCAGATTCTGCTGGTTGTGGTTGTTCTGAAGGAGAGAAGTCTGACTTGAAGGGTAGCTTTATCACTTTAAATCTCTCCATAATCCATCGATTGTAAGACATCCTATCCTCAATTAGCCAAGACCTTGGATCTTCCTCCACACACATAACCTTATCCCAAGCACACTTAATTTGTCAAATTAAATAGGGGGAAACTCCCTCCTCACAATGAGTCCATATGGGCACCAAAACTCCTGGATTTTGAGCGCCCCGAATGGGATACCCATATTGTCGTTGAGCTAACACAGGATTATAATTTATGCAGCTCCTTGTGCCTATGAGAGGCACATTAGGAAAATTTCCACATGAAACGATACGTGATCTAGATTGCCAAGGAAGGCACCATCTGTTCTTTCCCCCATTCAAGCTTGCAAAAAACTAAGCCCAATCCTTTGCCCCTTTAATTTCTGGCTTGCTCAATAAAACTTCTTCAACTGGACCTTCAGCATTTGAAATACCTTTATTAATTCTTGAGATGAACCACACGTACAACACAGGTAAACAACATAACATCTTCTTCTTGAACTCATGGGAAAGGTTTAGACTTCCGTACATATAAGCCAAAACTACATTAGCTAGGCTTTCTGAATGATTTTTGTAAGCCACAAACACATTAATGGCGTTGTGGTCAACGATATTCTCCATGTTAGGGAAAAGCATGGCTCCGTAGAGTGTGAGAGCTAACACGTCCATGAATGTTTCTCCAAATCCTTCTTTAGCCAATTGCCGCAAACGCCACTCCAAATACCCTTAAGAGATGCCTTTCGAATTGCCCCTGGTAATCATTTTACCTTCTAGCTCAGTAGGATGCACCTTTAAGATCCCTGCTAACGTAACAGTTGAGATATGTTGGTATGAGTATCTATAGGGGACCTTGCCCTTCATTGACAAACCTAGGATATGCTCAAATTCTTCTATTGTGGGTACTAACTGAAAATGTTGGAAGGTGAAACATCTTAACGGTGGATCGTAGTATTGGTCCAAAGCTGTGAGTGCTACAACTTGAACTTCCACTTTCAGAAAACCTAATAAATTCCCATATTTCCTCTTGAAAGTATTCCATGATATGGTCTTCATTCTTCCAGCTAACTCTCTCAAATTACTCAAATTACCTTCTGCAACCTTCATGGATAACTTTTTCTTCAAAGAAACAAAATCTAATTGCCCCCAACTCCTGATTCCATGTTAATTTGCCTTTTTTTTTAAACTTAATCACAACTTTATAATTTCGGACCTAAAATTAAATAAACATGATGAGATGACATGGGAAAACATAAATATATGGATACAATAATATGTCATGCATTATTTTATTACTAAATCAAATATCAAAAGGAAAGAAAGAAAAAAACCAAAAAAATAAAATAAAAAAATAATGATAATAATAATAATAAATATAATGAAACGAGGAAAAAAAAACCTTCCTTTGTGCCTTATCCATTGGGTTTGGTGCCTAATGGATCTAAGGTAAAATACATGTGCTTACCAGGATGATTTCCTAATACCTAAATATGAAGGTCACTAGAGCTATGACCCACTTTATGGCATTTTCCATGACAATTGGTACAACAAGAGGTGGGAGTACCAATGAAGCAAACAAACTCTAGCTGGGGTTCTCACAATGACCACTTGGGAAGTACATCCACTGTGACATTGCTACACAATCCCCTCTATTTCTAAAGTTACTTAGGCCCGGGTATAGGGCCCCACTCATGTCATGCACATAGTGTATGTGTGTGTGTGAAGGGACGATAATGCATACCCAAACCCCTTCTTGCAAACAAATAGAAAAAAAAGACAAATATATATAATAAAGTCATCTATCCTAGGATTCAAAATTCAAGCATAAGAATAAAGCAATATGAACAATAAATAAATAAAATAAAATAAAAATCATCCAAAATTAACAAAAATATACATAATAATAATAAAAAAATAATGAGAAATAAAATTAAACAAAACAAATAAATATAAGACGAAAAAAAAGAATGAAAAAGAAAAGAGAAAAAAAAATAAAAAAAAAAAACTAAAAATTTGAAACAACCACATCAATTTATATATTTAATTAAATGACCTAACTCTCTAACTTCCCGAGTGGAGTCGCCATCTGTCACAACCGAAATCACGACGGGACGACGAATCAAAAAAATAAAATATGTAGAAACAGAGTTTTGGAGTCGCCACCATAGTTATTATAGGAAACTATGGAAAACCATAAATAGGAGCAAGGTCTACGAAAATAGAGATTGGGGGTAGGAGAGTTAATTACGTGTAGGGAAGGTGTTAGCACCCTACAACACCAATCCTAAGACGGTATCTTTAATTAAAATACAAATTGATGTGGTCTCCTTTAAATGTTTTTCTTTTTAAAAAAATAAAAATAAATAAATGAATAAAATAAAATAAAATTAATTAAATAATAAATTAATATAAATAAATAAAAATAAATAAATAGAGATGACAAAGAAAAACAAAGGAAACAAAAAAAGATTTTTTTTTTGTTTATTGGGCCGGACAAGGATTACTCCTTACTCCTACGTATATCCATTCATAATGGAGAATCAGGGTCACGTAGTTCTTTATGATTTTTTTTGAGAACTTGTTGATTTAATTGTTTTTGTATGTAAAAGTCTTCTTATGATTTTAGTATTCAGAAATATCAGAAACGAATGTCATGTAGCACGAGCGGCCAGATAAACACTAAAGATAAACAAAAAAAAATATTCCTTATAGTTTTTTTTATATATACATTTTTTTAGAAAAAAAGAAAAGTTTTAAAATAAATATCACGCGGCGCGAGCGGCCAAACAAATACTTAGAGTAAAAAAAAAACTTGTTTCTTAAGTTGTATATTTTCTATTTTTTTTATATACTTTAGCACTTAAATGTTATTATTTTTAATCATCATTTTATTTTATGTGGATTCAGCAAAGGAAAAGTATAACACCCCTCCAACTGAGAGCATGTCAGGTCTGCAGCCCAATACACCCCAACCCCTCGCCCCAAGTGTCCCCCCACTTCGCAAGGCAGGTTGTTGTTAGTGGGTATCGAACCCCAAACCTGACCTTTAACACCCTCTCAACAAGAGAGATGTCACCAGTTGCGCTTTGTAACATCCCGTTTTTATAGTTTTTAAACTATTAAACAAAACATTTAAATTTTAATAGTTCAGAGGCAAATAAAGACATAGGCCAGCATAATCTAATACAGTTATCCAAAAAGAAGTACATACGCTGATCAACCTGTACAACCCACACCACTAAGGGTTATAAAACATCCTAAACATTCACTAGGAAAAACATGTGGCTACTACAGCTGGGAAAAGTCCTGGAAACCCACTCAACGTCTGTCTAGGAAGGGTGTACCTTCACCTGCACTTTTATCTGCTCTCGCCATTCAATAAAGACGATCATTGCAAAAGTAGAAGTGATAAAGGATTGATCACTACCAAGGATGATGGCCCATGGCACATGCTTAGAAGAAAGGGAGTTCCTTGATCCCTTCCTTTGCTTTTATTTTCTTTAGTTTAAAATTCCTTTAAGTTGGCTTGGTTGACTATTTTTGAGTTGACTTGTTGACCTTGACTTTGGGTTGACTTGTTGACTCAAAAGATTAGCTTAACCTTAAACCAACATG
>Ga0214544_1013259_pt1 | contig 10118 bp, 7 predicted proteins | sample CNSS3metaG_FD_160074 | JGI IMG/M metagenome (GOLD analysis project Ga0214544, IMG submission 160074) | Root nodule microbial communities from cowpea collected in UCLA plant growth center, Los Angeles, California, USA - CNSS3 | ecosystem: Host-associated > Plants > Roots > Nodule | place: USA...
TATATATATATATATATATATGGGAGGTAGGGCAATGAGCACAGACATAACAGTGCAAATTTCTCGTTGCATAGTACTTTTTATTGTGTTAAATATGTTTTCGATTCTTTAATTTTTAGTAAATTTTGGAATTAATCTATTTTGAAATTTTAAATTAATTTAGTCTTTCATCTTTCAAAATACGTAGATTTAGTCATTTTAATCAAATTTTGTTAAGTTTATGTGACATGTAAGACATGTTTCATAATAGTATTTGACTTAACATTAAAGTAAAAATGTGTCAACCAATATAAACAACTCAAATACAATCCTAAAATGCATACAAAACATCAAATGAACCTAACAGAATTTGATTAAAAAGACAAAATCCATGTATTTCGAAAGATGAAGAACTAAATTGGTCCAAAATTTTGAAATTGACTAATTCCAAAATTTATTGAAAGGTAGGGGACAAAAAACATATTTAACCCTTTTTATTTACTATTTTTTCATCTACTTTCATATCCGGTTCCTATTCTACGTTATCTAATTTAGTTGTTGTATTTATCAAAACCTTTTTACCAGCATATCCACAAAAATATACAATAAAAACAAGTTTTAATTATTAAATTACTTGTTATTTATTTTAAATTCGTATAAATTGTTTCCTAAGAAAAAAGTCTCCTAAGATCTTTAAAGCTAACCTAGTTCACACTAAATAATTAAACTAACACATTTTAAGTAAAATATAGTCATCAAATCTATTTAGTTTTTTCTCATTTATTATTATCTAACAAAAAATTGACAATTTGACTTATTGATAGAAATTAATATCTAGTAATAGTAAGGAATTTACAATAACGAATTCAGCTGTACAGATATATAAAACAAACCAAGTCTGAAATAAAAAGAGAGAATGTTGTTTAAGAAGTGAATATCAGTCACATGACTGTTCTGGAACATTATTTGACCCAAGTGGCCCAATAAACTTGAAGACTTTGACCAAATGCAAACATTCACATGGAAGAAGTTAGTTTAACCACTTAACCATGTTGTTCAATAAACTACAATTATAATATGAAAAAGAAAATAGTTCTTGATACAAAAAATAGTTTAATATGTAATAAACTATAAATCAGAAATACAAAAATCGTAATTTACTTCATACATAATATTAGTATACTAATAAAATAAATACTCTTGTTATCACACATACTTTTTCATACATATATATATATATATATATATATATATATATATATATATATATATATATATATATATATATAATTTGGTAACTTTATTGTTGATTTTATTTCAATTCTGCTTGTTCTTGATTTTGGAGCCATATTATTTGACCCAAGTGGCCTAATAAATTTGAAGCCTTGACCAAATGCAAACATTCACATGGAAGAAGTCGGTTTAACCACTTAACCATATTGTTAAATAAACTATAAAATAGTTCTTGACCTAATAAATAAAAATATTCATGATATATATGACAAGAGAGATAGTAATTATTTAACCTAAAGGTACATACTATTGATACACTAATATACTAATAGTATAACTATTTACAAATATACTATAATGAAATAAATACTTTTATTATTATATAGTAGCGTAAACACAGACATTATTGCATTGTGTGTATGCATTTTTTAAATATTGTGATATTATATTAGTAGGTGATAATATTGTAATGTTATTAAGTTAATATATAAATTAAAATTATATTTATTAAAAATAAAGTGAAATATATCAGAACAGATGAAAGAATAATCATTGATAAATAAAGAAGAAGGGAAGAAGCAGAGATAACCGATTTTATAAAAAACTTGTAAAAGTAACGGTTAATTTTTAAAAATTTAATAAATTATATTTAAAGGGTAAAATTGATATTTTGAAACATGGATAAAAAAGAAAAATCTCTTTATATATTGTTATAGATATAAATCTTTATTGCTGTGATAATTTAATTTCAGCACTTCTATTGCTACTTGATTGTATTTCCTCTTATTTATAGACTTTCTCTATTCATTAACATTCTTTGAAAAGTTTTACTTGTTGAAATGTTTTAATATGTCATTGTCTACCATGTTAAAGAACACACAATTAATATACTATATATTTTCTATAATGAAATGATATAATTTACTTAATTTATGGTGATAACATTGCATACAAGTTTTAAAACTAAAAGTGTAAAAACTGCAGAGCAATGAACTAAATTTGTCCAAACAAATATAAAATACTATTATTTTGAAGTCTCCGTACATACTTTGGCTTATAATAACAAGATCATACAATTAAACCTTTGCATTGTGCAACTACTAATACACTATAAAAAAAACATTGAATGGCATACATTCATCTGCATTTCATCATCAAGCAACAAGTGGGGATTATATTATGTAACCTCTGATATGACCTGCAGCAAAAAGTCACTATTATATATTGATGATAAGGTTTAGGGCAATTAGTTCTAAACAAGCTTACGGTTGCAGTTGTGTTGTTTTGCTTTAATTTCAAAGAACACGTCAAGAAATCATATTAAACAAAAACATAATTAACAAACGAGACATGATGATATTGTATTTTATATCATGTGTGCTTTGTACTATATTATTTTCTGTGTTTTGCCTTCATCCTCAAACCACACACTAAGAATCAATCTATGCTTCATTTTCTTTAACCGACTTTGATTAAAAATTTCATGTGGCTATAGATATATTATTATCCCATCAGTATATAAAAAGCTTTTATTGGTGTGACATGCTATTACACACAATTTCAACCATGGGAAAAGTTTGTCCCCAAGCACTAGAGTCCTCCACTACCTGCACTTTCACTTGCAAGCAAGAAACTTTTACCCTATGGATGAAATCTCTTGTTCTCAATGGAAAAGGGTGCACTGTCTTTGATTCCAATGGCCAGATTGCATACAGAGTTGATAACTACAACTGCAAGCATAGAGCTCAAGTTCATCTCATGGACCAAAATGGTGATATTTTGTTCACTATGCTAAAAAAGGTAAGCAAATTTCATGCACAAATTTATGACAGATTATGGGTTTTTTTACATGAATGGAGCGTATTTGTCCATAGAAAAACTAAAAGTGAAATCGTTATGATTCGTAACGATTTCAATTTTTGCTTTTTGACTTGTCTATCAACAAGATTTCAATTTTTTCTTTTTGACTTGTCTATCAACAAATCTGCTCCACTCACTGATAAAAAAACTGAGTTTATGGTATATTTTACATGAAATAACTGATATATAACATTATTTTAGTCTTGTGTGGTTTCAGCAATATAAGTTGTCCAGATTTTGGGAGGGATATAGATTTCCTGCAACAAGAAATGATCACAAAGGACCATGCTTTCGAGTTTCAAAAACTTATAAGATCTCTAGAGGGGGTTCGATCTATGAAGTTGAACTTGGTTTGGACAAAAATCAACCCTATATTCATAAAATAGAAAGCAGCACCTGCAATTCAGCTTGCAAAATATCTAATGAGGTTGGAGTGGTAGTTGCAGAGGTAAGGTTTCTTACATCTTCTTAATCAGCAAAGTTTAACACACCATTAATGTTTCAGTTCCTCAAATGTCTCATGATCTCAATTCATTCATCTTTAATATCTATCATCAAGGGAGAGAGATATGAATAAAAAAAAACAATGCATTAAATAAAGATCGTTTAGTTGGTTTTTCTACACATGTATATGGAGATCTACGTAAAAATCATAGGAATAGGTTTTAAAGTTATCATGCGTCATAGGCTAACTCGTGCATCAATCCCACGACTATGAAAATCACGAATTAGCTTTAGAAAAAAGTGAAATCGTGTTCGAGCTACACGACTTTAGTATAAAATGGATTGTGCTGAAGTCGTGAGGGGTTTAACGACTTCCAATGTTAGAGTACTATTAAAAATCATTGAATACCTACCGAGGAAAAGAATATAGAAAGTAGAAGGATTTTAGAATTGTTATTATTATTATTATTATTATTATTTTATACATACCTGTTTTTGTGTTTTTGCAGCTAAGGAGGAAGAAGTCACATAGTGGAGTTGATTTAGGAGATGATGTTTTCACAATGGTAGTGGAGCAAAATATAGATATTTCTCTGGTTATGGGGCTTGTTGTAGCATACAATCTTATAAACTGTAAAATGTAAGTATTTTGGAAGCAACAGTTTCCACAACAGTAGTGATTTGCATACTGAGTGAGTCTTTAGCTACAATTATAGCAAATCGGTTGCTAAACACAGTTTCTATGTTGAGCTTTGCATAAGTGTAAGTGTGTGTGTGTGTGATATTAATCAATCACAAAATGATCTTGTTTTGAAATCAAATTTTATTTCACTTTGGCTTTCTTCAGGAAATGCTTCCTTTGATTCTCTGCATAAAAGTGTTAATAATATGTTTTTTAACACAGTTTCTTTTGTACCATATATATTTGAAATATACACAACCATGGTTGTTTTATGCCAAAGTTACATAATGTTGAATTAAAGAAAGGGTAGAGTTTAGATGGATTTCTTCGTAAATTTATTTTAAATTTTTTTTTCTTATTAAATAAAAATAATTTGAAAAAACTCTATAATGATCAAATCCTCTTATATTTCACCCTTCAAAATTTCCAATATCAACCCTGAGTTCACATTTATATTTTTAAGTCTTAATCAACATTTTTGAGTTAAATCCTTCTTTAAATAGTTTTCTTTGAAGAAATCAACTTAAGTTCCTAATTATTTGAGTAAAAAAGTAAGTGGAGTATTTGATTGTAACTATTTAAGAAAATTAGAAGTATAAATTCAAACGGATGAATTAGAAGTGAAAAAAAGGGATTAATTCATTCGATGTTTAAGATTTAAGAGGCTTTGGATATCTATTTTATGTTGATCCTATGTACAAGTTTATTTACTTCAATATTTTTTATTAAAGAAGGCATTTTCTTGAAAATAAAACACAGGCGCAAACAAAGACTAATCCCCTAATTCGTCTTTATATATACTAGTGCAAACACAGGCGCTATCACGCCTGTGTGTACGAATTTTTTGAATTATATTAACAGTTGATGATATTGTAATGTTAAAGTGAAATAAAATGAAATGTATGGAGAAAATATGAGAAAAATAACTCTTGATGAATAGTAGGAGAAAAAAAAGAAGCAGATAAGTAAATAGTTTTATAAAAACGTGTAGAAGTAACCGTTAATTTTTAAAAATTTAATAAATAATTAAGTTATAAAGAATAAAGTTGGAATTATGAAATGTGGACACAAAAGAGGAATCCCCTTATATATAAAATATATATATATATATATATATATATATATATATATATATATATATTTTTTTTTTTTTTTTCTTCTACATAAAGCCTGTTTGGTTTTTTGTAGTTTACATGATACGTAAAATTCTCACATATATATTTCCTAATTTTCATTTACGTACTCCATTTAATAGTGTTAAATATTGCTTAAAATCGTTAATATAACATTCCCAATTAATAACTTCTATAGGCACTTCCTAAATTTTGTAAAAAACGTTCTACAACAATTAAATAAATACTATTAAATTATGGAATCAAAATTTTATAAATTTAGTAATTATATTCTACTTGTAATTTATTTTTTTTGAAATAAAATATAAATAATCGTGTATTAAGTTAAAAATACTTGTTTAAATGATTACATAATTTTCCAAATTTCTTCAATTCTAAAGATTAACTTGAAAATTATGCAGAACTCGTTTAGATGGACATTGTTTTTACAAAATACTATTTATTAAATTATATTTTATATTAATACTTATAAACAACTTAAATAGATGAAATAATTGGATCTGTTTTCCAAAATATTCCAACATGATTAGGTTTCAGAATAAATTTGAATCTACCCCAAAATAATTGGCCTCTTAAGTTCGCATAACTCCTATAACAAATTTCTTTACAAAATTATAAGATAATGAGATTAAAAATGACAAGTTCCTTCCACTTTTCCAAATCCACCCAAACCTGAAACCAATTTCAACTCGTTGTCAACGTCCTCGTCTTCAACCGCCTCCCCTCGCCGCGCTCTTCCTGTGCCTCCGCTCCCTCGCCGCCTCCGACTAAGCTCCGAGAGGCGCGTCAGATCTTGGAGTTCGTGGACGCGATCGGTGAGAAGGTTGTGCATTATTACAGGACGGCAATGTGGCCTGGTGTGATGCTTCCGATCACGAGTTCACCTTGTTAGTTAGGATTTCTCGGTATGAGTTAGTTTCTGTTGAATATAAGTTCTTAACAGTGTGTTGCCATGTTTTCAGTATTTGGTTCCTGTTCATTATATTTTTTGTATAGTGTATGATTGAAGAGGAGAAGAAAACATGAAGCATGCGATTCAACATGCGATTTGAAGATGCAATTAAACTTATTGTCAAAATATATCTAAAGGAAGTGCACTATATTTCAAATGTTACCGATGTTAACGCATAAATAGTAGATGATTTTTAGAACATGTAACTGCCATTCATCAGCGAAAACGTGTGGCTAAGGGATAGGGCAAGACCTGAACACAGACATCATCACTGAATGCTTAGAATGAAGGTTTCAATGTTATTCTCTTTCAAAATGAATAATAATGCACATTAGCGACTTTGACTCTTAGTAGTTGGTAATGACCTTATTTATATCTGAACAATGGATAACTATTTCACTGAATTTTTGTTTAGATTTATTAAAAATTAATTTATAAAGGGCAAAAATAAAATAAAAAAATGATTTGGTGATTTACAGGAAGTGAGACGAGGAGGAATTGAATGGAGAATCGGAAGACTTCGGCGTATTACGAGAACAGAGCGGTGCAGTTCGGGGTAGTGAGCACCGAGTGGCTCGCTCAGGCTCAGTCCGCCACAGTCCACCGTTCCCCTTCTCCTCCTCCGCCTCTTCCTCCTCCCCACAATGACGCCGACAAACCCTTCTCCGTCATCCAGGAGTTCGACAGCTGGCGCAAGCACCCCGATTTGGCGGAGGCCGTCGCCGCCATTCGCGCCTTGGCCGCCGTCATCCGCTCCAGCAAGGCTACCACCATGATGCAGCTCGAAATCCAACTCAAAAGCGCCTCCGATTCCCTCAAAGTAACCATCCCCATCCCCTCTCTTCTCATTCAAATTGATTTTTGTGATTATTATCATTAACCGATTCTGTTGCGGTGTTACGCTAGTGTTGGGATACAACCTCGATCTCCTTAACCGCCGCCTGCGATCTCTTCATGCGATACGTCACCAGGACTTCCGCTCTCGAGTACGAAGACTTCAATTCCGCCAAGTCTCGCTTGCTCGAACGCGCCGATAAGTTCGGCGAAATCTCCTTCAAGGTCACTCACTCACTCACTCCCCTTTCACTCACTCTCGCATCATCACTCACTCTCTCAATCGATTCCTTTTTCAGGCTCGCGAAATCATTGCAATGCTGAGCCAGGATTTTGTATTCGACGGTTGCACAATTCTTGTTCACGGTTTCTCCAGAGTCGTACTTCAGATTCTCAAACTCGCCGCACAGAATAACAAGCTCTTTAGAGTCTTGTGCACAGGTTCTCTGCTCTCTCTAAAGCAATGATGTTTTTTTAGTATTGAAAAAAATATTCGCCGCTTTAATCTTAGTTATTGTATTCTGATTAAGTTCAGACACTGATTTGAATTGAAGGATTTTTTGTATTTGAGCTCGCTACTCAGCGTGATTTCTATTATTTCCAGCATTAGGTAGATAGTTTTTTAAGAAGTAATTGGAAAGAGGGTCACTTTTTGATGGATCACTCTTAATTTTTAGAGGGGAGACCGGATAGAACGGGTTTGCGGTTGTCCAATGAGCTGGCGAAGCTTGATGTGCCTGTGAAGCTTGTTATAGACTCTGCAGTGGCTTATACTATGGATGAGGTTGACATGGTCTTTGTTGGGGCAGATGGAGTTGTTGAAAGTGGTGGTATTATTAACATGATGGGGACTTACCAAATTGCAATGGTGGCTAAGAGTATGAACAAGCCAGTTTATGTGGCTGCTGAAAGCTACAAGGTATGTTTGCTTCCATATTTCTGCATAGTTGTTATATTGATCTTCAATAATTTTGTTAGAATACACTGTTAATGACTTAAGCACGTGAAGGGAGTTTAACTGAAAATATTAGTCCATTAATTAATAGTTTCGTGAGTCTTGACTTGTTTTATTGGTCCAGTAACATTACTACCTCTTTTTAGAGCCGAAATCTGCGGCTTCACACTACCTTTCCAGTGATAACACCAATTCTTGTAACTTAAATATAAGAAAAGAGTCTTACCCAAAAAAATCAGTTGATTCTGTGTGAGAGCCTCTTAGACTGAATTCAGCATTATGCTTCTTATTCTGCTCAAAGTGGAATTTATAACAGTCACTCAATAATGGTTGCCATGTATGCACAATAGTAAGATTATCAAGTTTTGTAATAGATAGTTACCTTAGAAGTCGTTTCTAAAACTCTGTCTAATTGATTGCTAGAATAAGATAATTACATTTACCATGTATCAAAATAACTCATTAGTAATGGATCTTCTACATATCTGTGTGTAATTGACAGTTTGCTCGATTTTACCCTCTGGATCAAAAAGATTTGGCCCCTGCCTTACGCCCTGTTGATTTTGGTGTGCCTGTTCCATCCAAGGTTGAGGTTGAATGTTCTGCGCGGGATTATACTCCTCCTCAGTATCTCACTCTACTTTTCACTGATTTAGGTGTTCTTACTCCATCAGTTGTTAGTGATGAACTCATCCAGCTATACCTGTAGCTATTCCTGTATAATTATCTCTCGATTCTTTTAAATTGTTGGCCTCACTTTAATATTGTGTTTCATGAAATAATTTTGTAACAAGACATGGATTAGCATGTTCAGTGTAACCAAGGATCTGTGATTCACTTCAGACACCTAATAAATTAGTCTAAATAGTTTAGTTGACCTTGTTAAATCAATACACCGAATTTGACTAACATGGTTTTATTGAGGTTTAGAATTTTGGATTTCCTCTTATCTTACGAGAATGATAAAAACACATTTATGGTAAAAATCATCGTTATTTGTGTTCGGTTTGAATCTTTGACCATGTGAGTGAACTCAACTCTTATTTTTTTGGCTATCAAAATTGAACCAAAGTTGATTTTGAAGGATCAAGTTCAAAACCTTTAGTCCTTCCAATGGTTTCAAACTAAGTTAATGCATATTTTGACAAGTACTTCAACTCTGTAAACACATTTATGTTTTGAGGCGAAAATGGTCACATTAGATTGTAAGAAACTAAAATTAACACCAATAAACATGAGCCTAATCACATAAAAAATTGGCACCACTCTTAACCCAAAATCTTAAGACAATGAATTTATGGACTTTGATTCTTATATGATGCTCAATTTTTTTATTTTTATTCAATGTGAGACTTAGACTCACACTTGGATTCTTATCAGTTTGCATAGTAAGTAAACAACTTTCCTATTTTAAAAGTAATTAATGTAACAGAATCTAATTTTAACTACATATAATAACTCGTTGAAGTGTTTATAATTTCATATTACCATAAGTAAGATTAGTCTAAAAAACCCTGTGATATAAGTGTAAAATACACTTATATAAGGCCATAATGAGTGGCTACCTATGAAGCATAAAACCCAAACTCTGCAATCAATCATCCATTGGACAGAATGGTAATGGTCACAATAGAAGAAAAAGGAATCGAGCAAGAGGAATTATTGAAGCCATTTTTCCCGAATGAGTTTGCAAGAATCTATTCTCTAATGGGTATGGGAGGGACTAACCTTTTTAGATGGATTAACATTGGAAGCACTTTTGGAAAGACAAATTCCATACTTTAGAAAAATGGTTCTTTGCAGAGAAGGTGAAAACTGAATTGGGCTCTTCTTGGGAAGGGGTGAACAAGAGGGATGTAATTCTCATATTCTCATCCTCAGCAATTCCAACTTCAGAGGAAACGAAAATGACAATCACAATATCAGTTTCAACCATCTAGTCTACACTTCAAATGCTGTATTCACTGATATATTTTTATAAAATGAAAAATATATTTTGCATTTTGTAAAATTATTTACTTTTAGTTTTGTCCTGATATATATATA
>Ga0214544_1013261_pt1 | contig 10117 bp, 5 predicted proteins | sample CNSS3metaG_FD_160074 | JGI IMG/M metagenome (GOLD analysis project Ga0214544, IMG submission 160074) | Root nodule microbial communities from cowpea collected in UCLA plant growth center, Los Angeles, California, USA - CNSS3 | ecosystem: Host-associated > Plants > Roots > Nodule | place: USA...
TATTATATATATATATATATATATATATATATATATATATATATATATATATATATATATATATATATATATATATATATATATATATATCAGTCTCCTTCCTACTATTTTTCTACTATCTGTTTTGGGTTATCATGATATAATATTTTATTTAGTAGTACAAAAACTACTAAATGAGATTTTACAATAATTATACCTTTATTAAATATAAGTGAGCAACGATCTAAAATTTATTTTCCCTACCAAATTTTCATACATAACTTCATTTACATCACTAATGTATTCAATTTAATTAAACTATTCAAGTATTATATTAAGATATGACAATTATTAGTGGCAGAAGAGGGTGAAAGTAATAAAACTTGTATTGAACTGAGCCTCCTTATGTAAGATTTTAGATTAAATCTTATAAATGGAAAAACATGGCTGAAAAAAAAATATCAATAAAGATTGTTTGTCAAGATCTTCAATGAAATTAATCATTGACATATTGTAACAAAAAATAATGAAAATGTTATGTAATATGTTTATTTTTATTTTTTTTTTCAAAATTTTACACCTCACAGTGTTGACAAGGAAATGGCTAATACAAATATACATATATATTATTAAATATCTAGTATTAAAGGTCGGAAATAATTATATTGATAGGATATTCTGAAGCATTGTTTAAATTCGTAATTAAATATGTATTATCACAGTATAACCCTTGCACTATGTAAAACATGAACAATAAATAATAAAATTTACAAAAAATAAAATATTAAATAAAAACTAATTTAAAGACAAAAGTATAATTAGCCATTGTCTAAGTTAGACATTATTTACAAGATAAAATTTGTTAATACTTAAAATAATCTTTATTATTAATAAAAGAATTATAATTAATCTGTGAATCAAATTCTAAATTATTCTTTAAAATTAATTATTAATATTTTAACTATTACTTATTGTTGTTGTTATTGCTTATCAACGTAAACTTGTTGTTAATTGGTTTTCAATTAATCTATGATTAATAATATAAATTTATTAAAAATCAATTTAAACTCCAATTTATAAATTAATTATATTTTTTTATTAAGAGTGACAATTATTTCATATGTTAATAATGTTTTATTTATAAAATAATGTTAACTTAGTTATTGTAATGATTATTTATTTTTTATTTATAAAATATATGTCATTAAATTAATTTTATGTAGTTTTAACTGAATTTATCATAATAAAACAAGTTCGTCAAGATTCATCAGAACAATAAATTTGTTGTAAGTTTAGTAAACCAAAAGTTATTTATAATATCAAGGATATTCGTCAATAAATATTTATTAACACCTTTTTAGATATTTGTATCTAGAATCTGTTGTCAAAAGAATAACTCATTTACTGTTTGATTATACTTGAACTACATAGGATTTGAAAGTAGGTTTAAAATATTAAACTCCTGATGTTGTAAATGTGAAATAAACTTTTATTTTTTCTTCTTTGCCCTCTAATATCTCCTCTAATATATTAGTATATACATCAACTTAAATACTTAACTGTGATCCATCTATAAATATTTATAATTTAAAATCTTCGTAACTAAATTTATTTTTTTTAACAATACTTTCCCTTTAAGTCTCTTATCACCCGAAGAAAAGTTCAAAGGGTGAAAATATTATGGTTTTTTGTATTTTAATATTTTTTAATTTCTCACACTTTTAGAGCATTCTTTTCCTTGCCATCTTTTCCTGTCCGGAAAAAAACAAACAAATAAATTGAAAAGGTTAACAAGGATAACTTTCATATAAATCTAGCTATGCCACAGAACTTAAAGAATCTTATCTTAACACGAAGTTCAAACATAAAAAAACTTCACCAAACTAAAGGTAATATTACAACTTTAAACAAATACAAATTAATCTTTTCCTATTCAATTATGCATACGATCGAACACATAATTCAAACATGCAAATTATCTTTCATGAAACTAAAAAAAATAATTAAACAACATTTCAATCAATATTTTTTATTCTCCGCTTGATTAACTTCACTAAGACTAATTTAAATATTAAAAAGGAAAATTAATTAACTCAGAGAAACACAAAAAGATAAATATCTTAAAGAGATAATATTTTTTATGGAATAATGTTTAAATAATTCATTTTTTTTCTGTTTATCATTTTTAACTTAAATAATAAAATATTCATTCTTCGTCTCATTTTAACAATTAATATCTTTAACAACTAAACCAGTTTTAACAACTATAACAATAATAAACAATTAAAAAATAACAAATATACTTATAAATAGCCGATAAAATATAAACAACACAATAATTAACTTTTTTTCTCACTTTATCTCCCTTAATCCAACCAATACATGTGTTTTAGTAATTTTTTTTCCCATTTGGTATCCTCTCACTTTCTTTTATACCTTCCAAACAAATGCATAAAAACACATGCATCGAATTTATATATATATATATATATATTCATATAAATACACAAGATAGATCTACATAGAAGTTTTCAAATGTATATACATGTAAAATCAGCTCAATCAAATATTTATTAAAAATAATTTATTTTATAATTCGTCATCATGATTAAACAATTTTTAAATCTAATAATAATAGAAGTGATTGGTTAAAAATAGATAAAAAAATAACTAGAATATCATTATTCATTTTTAAAATTATTAAAAAAAATCGCATACTGTATTGATCCACCAACTAGTTTACTTTAATTCCATATAAATATAAATGTCAATCATACCATTTACTTTCGTTATACAACTTAAAATAATTTAATCACCTTTTCTTGTAGAATGAGTGTGTAATAACCTCATTTAATCCAAATCACAATATGTATATCAGTGAAAAATTTAATAACGAAAATAATTATACATTTTTACCACTAAAAATAGAAAAACTTCAGTGACCTTCAATGGGTACATTTATCGAAAAGTTATTGTACATGATAATTGCAAACAATGCCTACTCTAATTACATTATTAGTAAGTATATTTAATAAGTATTATTATATAAAATATATTGAACTTAGTGAGAAAAAAAAACACAGTAGTAGTAGTTAAAAATAAGAGATTAATCGAAATGATTAAATAATAATAATAATTGTGCGTTGGGATGTTGAGTGTCCAAAATCAAAGTTGCGAGCGTCGACATCGAGGGACGGTAAAGGTCCGCGGTCACCCACGTGAAACGCAAGCCACATGATCAAATCAAATCTATAACAGGAAACCCCTATTCCACTTTTCATCCACGTCACCGTGGTTTTCGTATTTGACGACGATTCCTATGCGTCCTTCTCCACCCTTCGATCCATATCCCTCACTCCAATCTCCCACCGTTCATCTATCCTTATCTCTACATTTCACTCCACCTCTTTACTACTATTGCAATTGCAATTGCTACATCGCTAACCCAAAACTAAACAACGCAACACAGCGCTCTCATCTCATTTTTATGAAACACTCAACACTTTCTTCTCTCCGTTTCGTTTTACCCCAACTCGTCGCAAACTCACTCACTCTCTCCCTCTTTCTCTAATCCACCCCTCACACGCAGGTTAGCGTTTCTCCTTTTTCTATTCGCTGTTTCATCTCTTTGCTTTGTTATTTTATTTATTTTAAACCCTAATCCAATGCTTCTCATTACTTCATTCGATCTCTTATTCCATCACTCTCCATTCTCCGCATTCTTCTTTTTTTTTATTCTAACGTTTTACTTTTAATTCGTTATTATTGTTGATGAAACCTGTAAATTGTAACTTGAATTAGAAATGTTAATGTTTCGGTGCGTGCGTGCGTCTGTTCGTGCTTGGTTGGTTCCCCCGCCGCCTCTATATGTGGCTTTCTGATTCCCCCGTTTTTTGATGAATCTAGGGTTTCCGAGTGACGCGGAGTATTTGTAATGGATTATGAGGCTGATGGTTTTGGTGCCAATGGCGAGGGAGAGAGCAAGAGAGTGGGTGAAGGCGTTTCTGAGGAGATTGTGGTGGGGTCCGATAGTTTGAAGAGTTTAGATGTAGAGGAGGATTTTCAGGAGGCAATGGAGCCGCGGGAGCAGGTTCATGATCAAGGATCCGAACTCCATCCGGAGGAGGCTGTAGTTGATAAACAGGATGATGCCAACGTTGGTAGTTCATTGGCTTCAGCTTTGGTGGATGAAAAAAGTCCAGATGTCGTTCAGGAGCCTGATTCCTCTAAGGAGGCCGTTGGGGATGATTCTGAGTCTGGGAAGCTGGGTGGAACTGATGTAATTGCTAATCAGGATTTGGAAAGGGATGGGCCGGGAACTGATAGTGTTCATCCGGATGTTGTTGATTCTGGAGTGTCTAGAGATGAAGATTTTTTTTATGGTTCTAATGGTGTGGGGGATGATAATTTGGAGCGTAATGATGGGATTGGTGGAAAGGAAGAGTCTGGGTTAAATTCTGACGTAGAGGTGTCAGATAAGGAAAATGGTGTTGTGGTGGATGAAAACTCTGGTTTGACGAGTGATAAGGCTGAATTTGATGATTCTGATTTCATGACTCCTAGAGAAAATGGTGGTATAACATTGGAGGATATAAGCATTGACAAGGAGGACGGTTTGGATACTGAAGTTATTACCAAATCTGAATCCGATGCGGTGATTCCAGCTGAAGGTACTGATGATGGGGATTTGAAGGACGCAGATCCTGAACTGGGAGATGGCAATACAGAGGTAAAGTTAAATGGTTCAGCGGATTCTTCTGGTGAGATTCAAGATGATACATGTGAAGAAGTACATGCCACTTCAGCTCACACGACTTCAGCACAACAGGATGAAGTTACTAGGGATGTGAAGGATGCTACTCTGGGCACTGATATGAGCCATGAGGATAGAAATGGCGAAGAAACCAGTGCCCCTAGCATTCAGAATGCTGAATTAACTGGTTATGGAAATGGTGATGCCGAAGATGAAAGCTCATCCTCTTTGGAAAATCCCTCAACTAAGGAGACATTGCCTATACAGGAGGGTAGTGCAGCTGATCCGAACGAAGGAAGTAATAAGCATGATCCCTCAACTAAGGAGACATTGCCTATACAGGGGGGTAGTGCAGCTGATCCGAACGAAGGAAGTAATAAGCATGATCCCTCAACTAAGGAGACATTGCCTATTCAGGGGGGTAGTGCAACTGATCCAAAAGAAGGAACTTATAAAGATGATCAAGCTCAGATTTCAGATGAAAATCATAGAGATGATGAGAACTCTTATGTTGTTGAAGAACCTGAAAGGATACAGGAGAAGATTATTAAAGAGACAGGAACCACAGAGGAGACTGGAGAGCAACCTGATCAACCTTCCGCAGATATTTCTTCGGCTGATCCTGGGCCTCCTCCTCTTCGTCCTTCACCTGAAAATTCTGCTGGTGCTGGGCCCACTCCTGTCCGTCCAGCCGGCCTTGGTCGTGCAGCTCCATTGCTGGAACCTGCATCTCGGGTGGTGCAGCAGCCTCGTGCTAATGGTACTGTGTCTAACGCTCAAGCCCAGCAAATGGAGGATTCCTCGAGTGGGGAGGCTGAGGAGTATGACGAGACACGTGAGAAACTTCAGATGATCAGGGTGAAGTTTTTACGGTTGGCTCATAGGCTTGGGCAAACTCCCCATAATGTTGTTGTAGCTCAAGTTTTATATAGATTAGGACTCGCTGAGCAACTAAGAGGAAGGAATGGGGGCCGCGTTGGTGCTTTTAGCTTTGACCGTGCAAGTGCAATGGCTGAGCAGCTTGAAGCTGCAGGTCAGGAGCCACTTGATTTCTCTTGTACAATAATGGTCCTTGGAAAGACTGGAGTTGGTAAAAGTGCTACCATCAATTCTATTTTTGACGAGGTTAAGTTTAATACCAGTGCTTTTAGTATGGGAACCAAGAAGGTTCAGGATGTCGTGGGAACAGTACAGGGTATTAAGGTACGGGTCATTGATACACCAGGACTTCTACCTTCCTGGTCAGACCAGCGAAGCAACGAGAAGATCCTCCTCTCTGTTAAGAACTTCATTAAGAAAACTCCTCCTGATATTGTGTTGTATCTTGATAGGTTAGATATGCAAAGCAGGGATTTTAGTGACATGCCACTCTTACGCACAATTACGGAAATTTTTGGGCCATCCATTTGGTTCAATGCCATTGTGGTTCTGACTCATGCAGCATCTGCCCCTCCTGAAGGCCCCAATGGCACTGCTTCCAGTTATGACATGTTTGTTACTCAGCGTTCTCATGTTGTGCAGCAAGCCATTCGCCAAGCAGCTGGTGACATGCGTCTCATGAATCCTGTATCCTTGGTAGAGAACCATTCTGCTTGCCGAACAAACAGGGCTGGCCAGAGAGTATTGCCAAATGGCCAGGTTTGGAAGCCTCATTTGTTACTTCTATCTTTTGCCTCTAAAATTCTGGCCGAAGCAAATGCTCTTCTTAAGTTACAAGATAGTCCACCTGGGAAGCCTTATATAGCTCGATCACGAGCGCCTCCATTACCTTTTCTTTTGTCAACCCTTCTCCAATCACGACCACAGTTAAAGTTGCCAGAGGAGCAGTTTGGTGATGAGGACAGTCTTGATGATGACCTTGATGAGGCATCAGAGTCTGATGATGAGAATGAACATGATGACCTGCCGCCGTTTAAACCTTTAACAAAGGCCCAGGTGGAAAAGCTGTCTAAAGCTCATAGAAACGCATATTTTGATGAGTTAGAGTACAGGGAGAAGCTTTTAATGAAGAAACAATTGAAGGAAGAAAAAAAGCGACGGAAATTGATGAAGAAAATGGCAGAAGCAGCAAAAGATCTACCTAGTGATTACAGTGAAAATGCGGAGGAAGAAGGTGGTGGTGCAGCTTCTGTTCCTGTTCCGATGCCAGATTTGGCCCTTCCTGCATCTTTTGATTCTGATAACCCCACTCACAGATATCGTTATCTCGATTCGTCAAACCAGTGGCTTGTTAGACCTGTTCTAGAAACTCATGGATGGGATCATGATGTGGGTTATGAAGGCCTGAATGTAGAAAGATTGTTCGTTGTCAAGGACAGGATACCTTTGTCTTTCACGGGTCAGGTTACTAAAGATAAAAAGGATGCTAATGTTCAGATGGAAGTAGCCGGCTCAGTTAAGCACGGGGAAGGGAAAGCAACTTCATTAGGTTTTGACATGCAGACCGTGGGCAAGGACTTGGCTTATACATTACGCAGTGAGACAAGATTTACTAATTTTAGAAGAAATAAGGCAACCGCTGGTCTCTCATTTACTTTGCTTGGTGATGCCTTATCAGGCGGAGTTAAGATTGAAGACAAATTGGTTGCCAGTAAGCGGTTCAAGGTGGTTATCAGTGGTGGTGCAATGGCAGGGCGCAACGACATTGCTTATGGTGGCAGTTTGGAGGCCCAGTTGAGAGATAAAGATTATCCTTTGGGTCGTTTCTTATCTACTCTCGGGCTCTCTGTTATGGATTGGCATGGAGATCTTGCTGTTGGGTGCAATGTGCAATCTCAAATCCCAGTTGGACGACATACGAACCTAGTTGCCCGGGCAAATTTGAACAATCGAGGGGCAGGACAAATAAGTATTCGATTAAACAGTTCAGAACAGCTTCAAATTGCTTTGGTTGCTCTCATCCCTCTCGTAAAGAAGCTAGTTGGTTATCCTCAACAATTGCAGTATGGACAGTATTAACGATGATAGTGTTAGCTTACTTCAGCTGCAACACCTGCATGGTAACAGGGAATGACTTCAAGTTGGCATCTTTCATGAAATGAGTGATACTGAATTTCGCTATGTTTTTTCATACTCAAGTTTGTCTTATTTAATCATATAGTACTTTTCTTCCTTAGCTATTCTCTTTCGGTGTTTTTGTTAAATTATGCTGCTGAACTCCAAGAATTACATCATTTTTATTCTTGTCTTCTGCGGATATACTTGATGCCTTGTAAATTCTTCTCTTATTTCTTTCTTAGAATGTTAGTCACTTGTACTTTCCGGTTTCTCCATACTCTAATAGCAGATAGCAGTTTGTGCTCTCGGTGCTATTCATTTAAATTTTTCTTGTTGGTCTTTGCCCCGTTGCAGTACCTTTTCAAGTACGTGTCTATCATCCATCTAAATCAACATAACTGCTATTTAAATTATTAGATAGTGTCATTGGGACTCTGCCAACCAAGTTCCGAAAGAGGTCATACCTTTTTGCCCCTTCCATGATATAATGCTTTAGCTATGTTTCTATTTTCATGAATTATTGATTGTGTGGGGCCATTTTTTTTTCTCGGCCTTTTGTGGCTGTTCTTGCTGCAAAATAGTTGAAACTTTGAAAACTGTGATACAAGAACTACATGACAAGTTGGACAGCAAAAAGCCCTAGACGACAAAGGGCAACTCCATTGATTTTTGAACTGCTCACTTTTCCACCATTTAAGTATATTCAAGCAAACTAAACATGGGCAGGGGCAGAGGCCAAGTCAGGTAATGTTTTAATTTTATTATTTTCTAAATATTCATGTAGCATAGCATGCAAATCTTGATTAATAAAGCTCATGTAGTGATAGCACTTTGGGGAAAAAGTAAGTTGTACCCTTTTAATTTTACTCATCAACTCCACATATGGCATGGGATTTGTGAAACATGTCGATGTGAAATTTCAATCCCCTGCGAAGCTTTATCAAAACACCTTTCCCTCTCTATTGTTATAGCCTTTGGAATTTTTCAGGTTAAACGACACAAAGTATAGACATTTATACACTGTCGTTTCCAGAGACCAGGCACGCACATTTAGCAAATGGGTTTTATTTGATTCGAAAAAATAAATAAAAAAGCCATGGGTACTTCAAATACAGACAACCCAGGATAGTGGAATGGCACGATATTGTATTCGTTGGGTAGAAAAAGAAAACATTTTGGCTAAAACTTGGAATGAAATGGATGGGTTTATTTTATAATTATATTTATGTTCTTAAGTTAACCAACTACATATGTTAATATACGGCGATGGTGCCACTGTGTGAGTACAGAAAAAGCACACGAAGACGATGACAATTAACTACACCTATATATAATATAGTGATAATGAACAAATTTAATAACATTGAAGATTTATTTTAAAGAAAGAGCGGTTGATAATGAACGAGGGTGACACTGTAGCTGATAATGGCGATGGTATGCGATCCAATTGTTACTTAGTAATTTTAATGCGTCATAAACTTGTTTAGTACACAGATAAATTGCTTGAAACTTTTTTACATTTGATTCGATGAGAATGTCTAGAAACTAATTCATGTAGAAGTGATACTTGAGGACGTAATTGCATCAATAGAAAATTATTAAAAGTAAACTAATAAACAGGTTATAGCTGTAACTAATAAGGAATCCAAAAAATAAATTGGGGTATAGGGCAAATTTCAACTAAGAAACGTGTTTGACCCGAAAACAAAGTTCATTGAAAGAAAGAATAGGTTACGCAATTCATTACTTACCTCTTTTTAATGAATAAATTTGTTGTATAATTGGCCAATGTGAAGTGACGTAAATAAGAGACGAAGTGGAGGTAAGGTTCAAAGATGGGCCTCAAAGATGGGAATGGCTTTGGATCCAATATAACAATTTAAAGGCCGTTTCTGCACCTATCAAGTTTCTCCCTGCACCCCATTATTTTTTATTTTATTTTCTGAAACGAACTAAACTAGTTTTGGACAATTTTGTCCGGAATAAAAGTATTGAGTGTATGGTGAGTGTTTTCCAGAAAAATATTTTCGAAATTGATTTAGTGCGTTTAGAAAAATGAAATCCAGAATGAAAGAGTGTAGAAAGAAATTTGATAGGGTGCAGGAACAAACTATCCAATTTAAAAATGTTAAAAAATGGATTCTTGGCGTCGCATTACCTAACTATTTTTCCTTGGGCCCTTCTCTTTGAAGCCCACTACCAAGTATATCATTTGGGTCGAACCCAACTATCACATCTACCACATTAACCGCATCTGAAACCATCCTGAATATTGGCCTGTGCAAAAATACATATTAATATGACATTTACACGTTATTAATTTAAACAAGTTCAAAGGTATCCGTAGTTGCATATTTATCATTAACGACATTAAAATAGTGTATATAT
>Ga0214544_1013264_pt1 | contig 10114 bp, 6 predicted proteins | sample CNSS3metaG_FD_160074 | JGI IMG/M metagenome (GOLD analysis project Ga0214544, IMG submission 160074) | Root nodule microbial communities from cowpea collected in UCLA plant growth center, Los Angeles, California, USA - CNSS3 | ecosystem: Host-associated > Plants > Roots > Nodule | place: USA...
AACCGATTTCAAGTACATGATGATCATTTCATTTCATCCCATATATTGGTCCACCTTTCCCACCTTGGTCATTTCTCTATACATTGAGAAATATTTGATAAAAAACCATTTGGAATCTCTAAAACCACTAGAAATTTATAATGCATACTTTTTGAGTGACAAGGTATAATATCCATACAAAAATGTGTAATTTCATTTTTTTTAATTATTGTCGCTATATGTTTTGAAAGTATACCATCAGAGTGGCGCAGCGGAAGCGTGGTGGGCCCATAACCCACAGGTCCCAGGATCGAAACCTGGCTCTGATAAGGAGTGGCTTCCGATAATTCATGTTTTAAGTGATGCTATCCTTTGTCTTATTTTCAAGATCCATCAATGTTCCCATTAGGTCTACACGCTATTTCTTCAAAAAAGTGAACTTATTTTTCTAATATATTCAATTAGGACATTTCGTATCTCATATTAGGTTAATTTGTATGTTTTCACTTAACGAAGTTATCTAATAAAAATATTCTTTAAACGTACAAATTTATTTTGCATAAAAAAAATTAAAGATAATGTTGTTTTATCTTTCACCTAAACTGCCTTAATTTATTATGTAAAAAAAAGTTTATTATTTACTTCAATATATCAATTCAAAAATAAATCTATGTAAATAAGCTAAAGCAAAAGTGTTCATATTCAAACCTTTAAACCAATACTTGAAGGACAAAGTCGGTCACCAACTATGACAACTATTTTTTTCTATTTAAATACACATGATTCATATCAACTTTTAACTTTAAAAATAATGAACATTATTCATAACATATATAAATTAATATTCAACAATACTCCATAAACATCATATCTTTTTCATTAGTTGAGCATTGAGCTAAGTCATTTGTATCCAATGAAAGCCCATAGCCTTTATCTCACGCATTAGATATAAATGAGATTGACTTAAGGTCCTTGTCATCTTAACGCAACTAATTTTGTAAATTCCTCCTGTATATTATTCTAGTGTGGCTTAACTTTCGTTATTACTACTACTACTACCCAATTATGGTCTTTCGCGTCTTTAACATAATAGACTACCTTTGATGTCTCTGTTGCACATTTATATGAATTTCCTTTCTCCAATTCATGATTTTATAGTATAATGATAAATTATATTGTTATAACTAATTGTACATAACCACGATACTATGCATGTGTAATTTAATAAAATTACTAGCTCAATAAAGGGTGAGAGTTAGTTGCAATTTTGGAGAATATTATTTTTTACTAGCTCCAAGTTTGCATCATTTAACTTAACATTTTTTTTCATGTAGTTATTTTCAAAGTTCAAGGACAGATTTTCATTATGACTTCATAATTTCTTCCATATATATTGCAAAAAACCCGAATAATATTGCATACACTCTTTTGCAATGTAAGATTCAACAATACATCGTTTTGGAACAATATTACTTCTTACATTTAATTTGATCTACAAAGGTAGGTTTCCATTGGATACACCCAAGATTATTGCACTTAAGTTCCAATCTTCACCTCATGTACTAAATAAGAACGTAAATGGACTATTATGTTATAAAAGAATTGAGGGAATAGTTTCTCCAACTTACTCAAGCTTAAAACTACATATTTTTCTAACAAGGGTAAAGTTTCTAAACACAATATTTTTCTTACAAGTCTCACAAACTTCTTTTCGAAGAACACCACGAATTTCACTAGGAAAAAACTAATGTAAAGTAAATGACAATCATTTCATTTCATCCCATATATTTGTTGACCTTTCCCAGCTTGGTCATTTCTCTATACATCGAGAAATATTCGATAAAAATTCATTTGGAATCTCTAAAACCACTAGATATTCATGATGCATCTTTTTTTTTGTGAGACAAGATCTAATATGCATACGAAAATGTCTAGTATCTTTTTTTTAAATCAATTGTTGATTTATGTGTTGAAAATATACCATCAGAGTGGCGTAGCGGAAGCGTGGTGGACCCATAACCCACAAATCTCGATCAAAACCTAGCTTTGATAAGAAGTGGTGAAATAAAAAGTACTATGTGAAGATACATAACAAGGTAGTTAGAATTAAATGAAGAAAAAAAAATAGTACAAATTATTTTTTTAATTTATTCAATTAGGTCATTTCATATCTCACATTATGTTAATTTGTATGTTTTTCACTTAATGAAGTTGTCTAATAAAGATATTGTTTTAATTCACAAATGTTTTTTTTTTTATCTTTCACATAAACTACTTAAATTAACATTTAAAACAAAAGTTTATTATTTACTTCAATACTTTAAACCAATACTTGAAGGATAAAGTTAGTCACCAACTATGACAAATTTTTTTTTCTTATTAAATACACATGATTTATTGAACTTTTAACATTAAAAATAATATACATTATTCATAACATATATAAATTAATATACAACAATAATCATTTACCTATAGTTGTAATACATAGTTTCCATAAACATCATAGCATTTTCATAAGTTGAGCATTGAGCCAAGTCATTTCTATCCAATTAAAACCTAGAGCCTTTATCTCACGCATTAGATATAAACGAGATTGGGTTAATGTCTTTGGCATCTTCACACAACTAATTTTGTAAATTCCTCTTGTATATTATACTAATGTGGCTTAGCTTTCGCTAGTACTACTACAACTACTACCCAATTAGGGTCTGTCTTTAACATAATACACTACTTTGTTGCACAATTATGTGAATTTCCTTTCTCCAAATCACGTTTGTGTAGTTTGATGATAAATTACATTGTCATAATAAATTGTACATAACCACGATAATATGCATGGGTAATTTAATAAAGTTTTTAGCTAAATAAAGGGTTAAAGTTCGTTGCAATTTTGGAGAACATGGTTTTTGACTTGCTCTAATTCTACATCGTTTACTCAACATTATTTTCATGTAGAGCTTTTCAAAGTTTAATAACATGTTTTCACTTTGAATTCATAATTTCTTCAATATATATTTAATGTTGTCTCAACTCCACGCAAATATTCCAAATAAAATTTCCCACACTCTTTTGTAATATAATATTCATAATACATCGTTTTGGAACAATATTATTTCTTACCTTTGATTTAATCTACGAAGGTAGCTTTCCATTGGATACATCCAATAATATTGCACTTAAGTTGCAATCTTTGACTCATTTACTAAGTAAAAAAGTAAATTTAGTTGTTGGTTATTTTTCAAATATTATTAAATAATTAATTTAATTATATTAGAAAATATTGGTTGACAACACTTGTCAAATATTCTTAAAGCTGATCAAATTTGTTGGAATATTTTAAAAATATTTGGGAGATATTACAACAACCGACAAAAGATTTCAGCAACAGAAAAGTCCAGTGTAAGTTTTATATAAAAAGACCCAAGGGAAGTAAAAGGAGAGCCTTGACAACTCTGATTTGGTGCAACTGCCATCCACTTCCTGTCTCACTACCTTTTCGCTCTCTTTTTCAAAGTTTCTTTCATTCATATACCACCCCATCTATGGAGTGCTAAGCTCTGGTTAATTCTACTATAATTTCATAATTAATTTTGAGGTTAGAATGCAATAATTGGTTTGTTATTTTCATTATTGTTGTGAGGTTTTTTTTTCTATGTCTTTCATCTTTAAATCAAGAAAAATTAATGATGGTGTTCAGTCCATATGCATGACAATCATATGAGTCCAAAGATTTCTAATTTTAATTAAGAAGTTACTTTAACTTAAGTTAGAAACTTTTATGTGATTGAATAAGTTTTTCCTAATAAATGAGAAGTTACTTTGATTTTTGGGAAAACTTTAACTAGAATTAATCAAGAAGTTACTTTGATTGATTAACTTTTACTAGACAAGAGAAAAAAGAATAGACATGATTAGGCATAGTAATATTTAATTAAGAAGTTACTTTAGTTAAATTTGTTATGAATAATTTATGAGCCATTATTTTTCCTTATTTTCTTACCTTTCTATACCGATCATAATATTGTTGATTTGTGCTTAATTATCTATTGTTAGTGAATTTTCATTAATTGAGCTTTATTGGATCAATAATTTGGATTTTAATTAATTTGAATTTACTTTGTCTATTTTTTTTATTTATTATTTTTAGGTTTTGTTGTGAACCAAGTTTTGGGCCACGTCATTTGTGCCATGTCAGCCACCTTTTTCCACATTAGCACAACTAGGACCCTTTTCCACATCAACTTAGTTTGAATTTTTGTGGGCCAGATTTGGGCATACCTAGTTCAGACTAGGGTTTTTGTTGGAGGTCTGATGTGACCATGTGAGGAAGAGGCTGCACACTTTACTTTTTTTGTTTTTTGGACAACACCCACTCAGGGTTTTTATTACGTTCTACACTTTGGACAACCACCACCTAGCTAGGGTTTTAATTTTTCTCTACAAAGTTCAAGTTTGGAGATCTCTTTGTTCTTTGGTTCATAATTCTCATCTCTTCTTTTCATTTAAAAAATGATTTTTGTTTTTCTATTGTGTTGTAACTCCATATCCATGGAGAACTAAACTTTGTGTATTGATTCCTTGAAGAGAATGTAATGACACCTTGAGGTTCTTGTTGAATAATGTATATTTTGTGTTTCTATTGGTCTTCATCTTTGAATTTGTGCTTAATTAATGAATGAACATGAAATTGATGTATGCTTAATCCCAACTTGGTGTTTCTGCATTTAAAATAGCCCATATGCATGCTTAATGTTGTGGGTTGTTTAACAATTTCTTAATTTGTAGGTGTGAGGTTAAATGATGTGTGCATTGCTTAATTGCATAATGAAATTGTGTTAATCTTCGCATAGTTGGTTAATTTCGAGTGGCATGAAATTTAACTTAAACAGAACAATCAATTTGTAATCTGTGATAGTTGGATTTGCATTCAAATCAGGGAGTTAGTTCATTAAATCATTATTTCATTCACTATTTTTAATCATGTTTTTGAATCTGCCAAAACACCCTAACTTGTGTTGGATTGGAACTTTGATTTAGAATAGTGATCAGTAAGAAACGACATTGAAAGAACTCATCGTACTACATTTTAAAATGTTTATGTGGTTGACTACGACATTGATCAATAGTCTAAAAAATTCTTGCTTTTAATTGAGAAATTACTTTTGTTAAAAGAAAGCGATTCGATGAATCAATTGAGAAGTCACATTGATTGATTTAAAAAATCTAAAACAATAATCACTTGAACAATAATATTTAGAAAATTGATGATGAATCTATTTTGAAAAAAAACAATGAAATTAACATGTTTTAGTATCATTGTTGTTATAATCTTTTATCTAATTGCTATTTAACTTAATTTGTTACCAAAACCCCATAATAGATTAAACCACATCTAAATTAGCATATCATAAGCATTTTCATTTTAATTATTTTAGGTGCATTTTTACTTTTATCTTTTATTATTTGCATTATGTTTTATTAACCTTTCGTGTAAATTTTTTTAAGAATCAATTGTTGAAAATCAATTCCGTATTTGTTGGGATACAACTCAAGGTTAACTTAAGACTATCTAGTTTGATAACTACCACTACAAAAAAAAGAAGAAGAAGCTATTCTCTAGAGGTTTTTATTTCAAGTTGTGGGGAATTTTACCTTCTACAAATTAATTTGCGGAGATTTTTTAAACCTCTAGAAATATAGTCGCCACAACCTATTTTCGAAGGTTTACTACAACCCTTGGTGTTTGATTTATATTGCGGGGGTTTTCTTTTGTGGAGGATTTTATCCTCTCCTATTGCTGACTGTTATGATTTTGTGAAGCTTTGAAACCTATTTGATATACAACTATTTTATTGCAATGATTTAAAACCCCGTATGTATTATTTATTTTGTGAGGTTATTACTTTATTTTGCTTATGTTATTTCTAATATGCTAAATACAATAATTTGTTAGTAATTAAAAACTCTTGTGTATAGTAATGTATGTTACCATTTAAAGTGCTTATATTTTTATGTTAATAATATTTATTTGTAAACTTTCTTCAAATAATTTAATTGTGACAAAAGACATGATAAACTTTTATCAATGTGTATGTATTTCTTCTTATCCTACTCCATGACACGAATCAAACTAACTGATGAATGTCATACAACCAAATATAGGACCAAAGGTTGGTTTGGTTAAAGGCTACTGAGAACAGGGAGTGTCATGACTTCCCTCTTCAACTGCTAACATGGTTTTGTATATCTCAATATCCAATTTGACCCGGTGAATAAAAATTATTTTCAAAAAAATTAAAATATATATAATAAATAAAATGGAGTGAAAAGTGTTTTGTATACATTTTGTTTTTTCCCAAATCATTTTTAGTATCTACACCATCCATATATTTTATCTTTACACTATTTTTAATTTTTATTACTAGGCCCATTTTGATTTCAATATTCAAACTTTTTTATTTTTATATCCATTTTGATTTTCTTTACCAACCAATCAAAATTATATTTAATATTTGTTAGATTTGACCCAATTTTATTTTTAATATCCTCACCCATCCCATTGCCTTTCTAACTTCACCTAAAATCCAATCACAAATGTCACTTGACATTTAAATAAAAATAATGTTTTGTCAGGGATACGGTGCAGAAACGATTTTGATATAGATAATGATATTTTATTTTATTTTTATCTATTTTTAATTTGTTACTCTAATCGTTTTTTAATTATTTTAACAATTTCTTTTAGTAGTGTAATTTGATAATCTAGTATAGTGATCAAAGTGATAAATTAGAAGTGAATCAAAATTTCATAATTTGTTTTAACAGTAAGAATCATAAACCATTCACCATTTCTTCACTCCTACATTGACACACGGCACATTTTGATTAGAATTTTTTTAATTATGTTATGTCACGCATTTGGGTAGCAGGGATGCCTTTGATCATCTTGGTCCTCTTGCTCACAAGAGGAGAGGTGACCCTTTCCCTCAACCTTCATCACCCGCCACCGCTATCGTTAATTACCTATAATGTTACTACAACATGCATAGGCCTCAAACAACATTCCTCACTTCCATCTTTCTCCTGAGGACCGAGGGCCTACGGGATAAACTTCATCATCTTTTCCATTTACCTCACATCCACCGTCTCCATAATCACCCTTTCTCTTCTTCCAATTTTGGAGCACACGAAACACACCGGCCACCACTCATCTCTTAGCTATTTTCTATTCTCCCAACCTCCATCTCGTCCAAGAACAACTCAAATTCCACTCTCACAATTTTTTCCAGCAACAAAAACTCACCTCCTAACCAAAACTTACCATATTCTCCAACCTTCTTCCAACTAAACCACCATAATCCATCATCCATTTCCCCTCACTCACATATCACGGTTCTCATCCACTCTCAAATTCCTCCACCATAACCCTTCACTCACTTTCATCCTTCACTATCCTCCAACACCAACCCTCTCTTCTTCATTTTTTTCAATCCAAGAGACAGATACCCAAATACATCATCTTCAACCATCACCATTCATAACACAGACACAACTAGAAGCAGCGCCCCTTTTCAACCATCATAGGGACCACCATTCTCTAACAGCCAACAGACAGATTCATTTACATCTTCATCACAGAGTTCTGGACAGGGGTTTTCAACTTCTAGTATCCACACATACACCCTGCAATAAATCACAAAGCAAAAATAGAGGAAGAAGAAAGTTCAACGGCTAGATAGAGGAGAAATAACCGCCGGCGAGTCTGAGCTTCAAACGAAGGTTGCGCGACGATGGCGGGTCCGTTTAGTATCACCGGCGATAGTTTCTTTGGGCAGTAGAGACGCAACCATGGTGAACCCCAGCGGAGATGATGCGGTCACGGTGGCTGGGTTTCACTTTGCTTCGCGTATTAGAGGAGAAGATGGGTGGTTCGCGCGGTTTGGTCTTCGTTGGCAACACCGGCGATGGCCACGGCCGCAACGGTGACTGGTGGTGCGGCGATTTCGAAAGAGATGAAGGCGCGAGGGTAGGCTATTGTGGTGCTTCTCGATCTGGAATGGAAAACAGAGAGCGCAAGATGGCGGCCGACGATTTTTTGCCACGGTGGTGGCGGCAAGCAGTGGCGGTGGCAAGCAGTGGCGACTAGCAGTGCTGGCCATGGAGATTGATAATGAAGAGTGTCCTGCAAATGTGGTGGTGCTTGGTGGGGAGACGTTCCCTGCGTAAAACGGAAGAAGGAACCCAAGAGTGTGTTTGGACATAGTATTTTAATGAAACAATTCATTTTTTTGAAAAATTTAGATTTTTTTTAATGAAATATTTTGTTTAAATAGACAAATTAAAAAACATTTCAAATGCAAGCATTTTTTGAACGATTTCAATTAGCTAAATTAGTAGAAATTCCAATACCCTCAAAATAAGTGGAATTTGAAATTCTTCTCACTCAACCTCACATTCTAAATGATCTGAACGGGCATGACGACCCGAACGTGCCCGACGACCCAAACGGGTGCGACGACCCAAACGGGCTCGATGACCCGAACGTGCCTGACGATCCAGACGGGTCCGACGACCCGGACGGGCACTACGACCCGAAAGTCCGGGACGATGCAGACAAGCCTGACAACCCATACGAGCCCGACGACCCGGACGGGCTCGACGACCCAGACAAGCCCGACGATCCGGACGGGCACCACGACCCAGACGGGCCCGACGACCCGGGCAGGAACGATGACCCGGATGGGCCTAATGACACGAACAGTCCCGACGATCCACATGGGCCCGACAACTTGTACGGGCTGGACTATCCGGACGGGCCCGAAAGTTTGAATGTGCCCGTACGAGTTGTCTGGCCCGTTCGAGTCTCGGGCTCATCTAGGTCATCGGGCCTATCCGGGTCGTCGGAGGTCTCTAAGTCGTCGGGCCCATCTGAGTCGTCGGGCCTGTCCGGGTCCTCGGGCCCATCCTAGTCGTTGGACTTGTTCGGGTCTTCGAGCTGATCTGGGTGTACGGGCTTGTTCGGGTCGTTGAACCTGTCCGGGTATTCGGAATCGTCCAGGTAATCGGCCCCGTCCGGATTGTCGGGCTCGTCCAACTCGTCGGGCCCATCTTGATCGTCGAGTCCGTTCGGGTCGTCGGACCCGTCTGGAGAATTAGGCCAATGACATAGATAGGCTGGACCGGGCCATATTGATGAACTTGACGGCACAATCGTGCAGTATGGGCCGTCAAGCCTTTAGATCATTGGGCCACCCAGCCTGTCTGCTCTTCCCAGTCGGTCCAGCTAGGGTGGGTCATCGAGTCTAACCAATCCGGTTGCGTAGTTGGGTCTGCCCGATCCATCTGGGCTGTCGAGCATGTTTCCAAATTTATCATGAACTCAAAACATAATTAAACGTAAAATAAATATTGTTAAAATTAAATTTTATCTCACAATAAATTCAATTTTTTTTTCAAACAAGAAATTGAAATGTAAGGTATTTTAATTTTCTTATCCAAACAAGTTATTTAAAAATGAATGGAATTTAATTACAAGCAATTCAAATACAAAGCATTTCAATTTCTAAGCATTGTTGAAATGCTTCATCCAAACACAAAGCAAGGGTTTTCGGAAAAAAGAAAGAAGAAAGGACTTCGGGCCTGAGCCCTCCACTGCTTTGTGTTTGGAAAGTGTTTGGAAATAACAAGAAAGAGCAACAACACAATTTCAGAGACCAATAAATAAATATAGCAACAGTAGGAGTTTATTTATTCAATCATTAACAATAATTGTTGCAACAGTAGAAGTTTACACACCAGAAAATGAACGTAGTTTATCACCTTTTGGGTCAGTCATTATACCACTACACTAAAGCTATTAAAAGAGTAACCACATAGCAACCACAACTAATCCACAGAGTCATAAATATTATAATAAAACATATTATAATACCTCGAGTCGACACCGACTAACTATCGATACCACTAGTGGCGGATGTTTGTGGTAGCAGAAAGGGGCCATGCCCCCCCCCCCCCCCCCCCATATTTTTTTTTTTTTTTTTTTTTTTTTTTTTATTATTTTTAAAAAATATTAAAATTTTTTTTTTAATTATTAAATTTTTTTTTTTTTTTTTATATATAATATATTTTTTTT
>Ga0214544_1013268_pt1 | contig 10108 bp, 4 predicted proteins | sample CNSS3metaG_FD_160074 | JGI IMG/M metagenome (GOLD analysis project Ga0214544, IMG submission 160074) | Root nodule microbial communities from cowpea collected in UCLA plant growth center, Los Angeles, California, USA - CNSS3 | ecosystem: Host-associated > Plants > Roots > Nodule | place: USA...
ATTGATTTATACAATTACTCATATGATTGATAATCATATTATTCATTACTCTTTATGTAATATTTTGTATTTACTATTTGATTTTATATCCTTTCTGGGTTACCATGTTGTATCTATAAATAGGACTTGTCCTATCAATAATAAGACACACATACAAACAGAAGTTGCTCCCTACTCTCTCATTCTCTATTATTCCTCTCCTTTGTCTCTCTCTTATTACCTTTATTTTATAAAAAAGTTAGAGTTGTAAAAACTATTATACATGTATTAAATCATACACACATTACATTCACATCTCATCCTTGTAATGGATAAATCTCAATTATTAATTGAATACACATCAAAATCAAATGTCTAACTATCAATCCACTTATTATATCTCATATCAGAACACAACACTATTGACATTAATCATTATGACACTTTTTTTTTAAGTTGCATGTATTGAATTAATTAAACTTAGAAATTTGCATCTATCACACTACTTTCAATAAGTCGTCACCATAATAAAACTACATAATAGAAATATCTTTCACAATGATAGGTAATCCCGATAACCTATTAAACACAACTTTGTTTTCACACTTAAGGACAAATGTTTTGAGGAGCAGGGGCCATCCCCCAATTTTTTTTTTAATTTTTTTTATATTATATGTAATTTAAGAATTTTTAATGTTTTTCAAAAACTTTAAATTATATATAGTTTATATTAAAAACCTATGATTATTTTAGGTATTTTTTTTAATCTTTTATAAAGTATAGCATTTAATAATAATAAATAATAAAACATAAAATTAAATATAATAAAAATTAAAAATGTTTATTAAGATACATATTTTTTTATTATCTTTTTAAGTTTTTTTGATATATTAGATTCATTTCTTATTCTTATCTCTTTTCTTTTTGTTTTTTAAAAAAAAAGTTAGATACAAATTCATTTTTTTTTCATTTCATTTGTTCTCTTCCACTATTGAACAAAAAAGGTAATTCTCCTATCTTACTTGATCTTGAAATATTTGTTTAATAGTTAGAATTATCTTTTATCTCACGAGTCTTATGTTTATTTTTTATGAATATAGAAGTAAAAGTAATGTACGATGTATTTTTTCATAATCGATTTTTAATTGTGACTTCATTATCATAGATTTTTTTAGGAACTCTCATTTTTTGATTAGATTGTGATAACTTATTTTTTTGATTTTAATCTTTTTTAGGAACTCTCAATCTTTTATTAGATTGTGATAAATATTGATGAAGAATAAGATAATAGATTCATTGTTTTAAAGTGATAAAAGAAAAGCTATATGTGAAGATGAAAACAAGACTAATTCAATTTTTTACATATTCTAAAGCATAATACTAATGATCATATTGTTCAATTAGAGGAGGTTCAACGAATTACATGAGAAATTTCGTATTAATTCTTTAGAAAGGTTTTCATATTTATATTAAAAAAAATAGCTGAAAATTTTAGTTTTGATTTAATTATTGATGAGTTTAAGAATCTAAAAAAAAAAACTTTATATATGTGTGATTTGTTTTATAATTACGGTTATACTAAATTATGTATTAATTTTTATTGTATTACTGACAATAATTAAAAATATAAATTTTGAGTATATTTTTTTGTTCTTCCAACATTATTTGGCAAGATCCGCCATTGTTCATATTGCAAGGCCATACGAACGTCCTTTAACTCTTCCTACATGTAGTGGCGGAGCACCGTTGATGCAAGGAGGGGCCATGGCCCCCCCAAAGTTTTAAATTTTTTTTTTATATTATATATATTTTAATTTTTTTTATATTATAGATATTAAAAAATATATTATAATTAAATCAAATATTTTATTTCTTTTATAAACATAATAATTAATGTTAATAAATAATAAAATATAAAATTAAACATAATAAAAAAAAGAATAAAAAGATTTATCAAAATATTTTTTTATTTTTTTATTTATTGTGATTTGAGTTTCTCACAAATTCTCATATTCCATTTCACCTGTTTTTTTCTTGTTGTCAAAGAGAAAAAAAATCTATTATTTTTGCTCTTATTTATCCTCTGTCATCTTCCTTCCATTTTCATTGAAGTAAAGAAGAAGGTAATTCTTTGGTCTTAATTGATAGTGAAATATTAGTTTAATAATTTATTTAATGATCCTCTTTTATATTAATTGTTTATTTCATGAATATAGAAAAAAGAAATTGTACTGTGTCTTTTTTTATAAACAAATCTTAATTATGGTTCCATTATATGTCTTGAGTTTCTCACAAATTGTTCTCATATCTCATTCTCAGCTGTTTTCTTTTGTTTTTGAAGAGTAAAAGATCTATCATTTTTGTTCTTATTTCTCCTCTGTTCTCTTCCATACTCGAGGGAAAAAAAGAAGGTAATTTTTTGGTCTCAATTGATAGTGAAATATTAGTTTAATAATTTATTTAATGAGTTTGTTTTATATTAATTTTTTATTTTATGAACATAGAAGAAAAAATATTATATTGTGTGTTTTTTTTATAACTGAATTTTAGTTGTAGTTTCATTATATGTCTTGAGTTTCTCACAAATTGTTCTCATCTATCTTCTTTTGTTTTCGAAGAGAAGAAGATCTAATATTTTTACTCTCATCTTTCAGCGGTTTTCTTCCATTCTTGAAAAAATAAAGAAGAAAGTAATTCTCTCTTGTCTCACTTGATAGTAAAATATTAATTTAATCAACCTTTTGTATATTAATTTTTTATTTTATGAAAATAGAAAAAAAATATTGTACTTTGTGTTTTTTATAACTGGATTTTAAGTGTGGTTTGATTATTATTGAATTTTCTTTTGAAAATTTTTTAGATATGTGTGATTTCTTTTTTAGTTATTGTTATACTAAATTATGTATTTAATTTTATTTTATTAGTGACAATAATTAAATATATATAAATTTTTGATGTATTATTTTGGCTCCCCCAACAATTCTCGTCAAAATTCACCACTACCTACATGATAATTTTCTACACATGATTCTAATATCAACAAAATCACAATATCTCCTTCACAAATCCCTGGTTCATTACATCACCTACATCTTAACATCATAGTCACTCCTTGCAAATAACTATATTTTCAGCAAATCTTATGTTATTTTACAACCATAACATCATACACTCTCATTTATGTACATTTCATCTAAATTTGATTACTAATATTATCATTCATTGCCATTTATCACATTTAATAACTAGGGTTGGGCATAATTTACTAAATTATACTAAACTATAGTTAATTATACTATATTAAACTAAAATATACTAAACTATTCATAATAATAATTGAACTGTAGTATAAAATAGTTTAGTTTTAAGAAACTAAACTTATGTTAAGTTAACTAAGTTAACTATTGAACTATAGTAGATTAAAAGAGCAAAATACTTCAAATAAAATATTGCTATTAGAATAAGAATTGGACTTATGTATTTTATGTCTTACGTTCTATTCTTTCTCTTTCATATTAAAATATTTATTTTATTTTGTCTTAATTTTTTTCTTTACTCTTTCTTTGAGAAAAATATAAAATATTTATAATTAATTTATTAAAAAAAATTATAAACTAATTCAAGATCTTATTTTATTTTAATAAATTTTACTATGTAATGTTATTTTTATGTTATGATTTTACAGAAATTATTTTTAAAAATTAAATTTTGTGACAGCTAACATTTTTATAATTTTTTATTTATATTATTAAATATTGAAATTAGTATAAAAAATATAAATATTGGTACTAACATATTTTTTATTTTAAAATCTTATGTAATATTATTTTTTAGTTTTAAAATATTTATTATGTGGCGTCAACTTTTTAAAGAGAATTTATTTTAAAAAATTCTTAAAAAATATAAAAAGTTATTGATTCGTTGCTTCATGAAATATATTTTAAAACTTCATAAAATTTTTAGAACATTTTTCACACAAATATTAATGAATACAAATGTTAAAAAAAAATATTAATTTTGAGAATTTTCATAAATAAATCCTTTTAAAAAATTTGACGCAACATAATAAACATTGTAAAACTAAAAAGTAATATTACATAAGATTTTAAAATATAAAAAATAAGTTAATATCGATATTTATATTTATTATATTAATTTTAATATTTTAATTACATTTTAAGTTACAGAAAACTTTAATGTAAATAAAAAAATTATAAAAATGTTAATTGGTGTATTGAAGTATGATGCATATTTCAAGTATTATTTCCTAAGTACAATCATATGTAATTAGTGCAATTCGATTCAAAATAGTGTAATTAAGTTCAAAAATAGTGCAATTCAGTTCAAAATCAATGCAATCCGGTTCAAAAATAGTACAATTCAGTTCAAAAATAGTGAAGTTTATTCAAAATTAGTGCAATTCGGTTCAAAAATAGTGTAGTTAAGTTAAAAATTAGTGTAGTTTAGTTCAAAAATAGTGCAGTTCAGTTCTGACGTAGTGCAGTTCATAAAACAATTCAATTTATAACAGTTCAGTTCAATTTATATTATAGTGTAGTACAATTCAGTACAGTGCAGTTCAGTCCAGTTTATTTTTAAGAATAACAGTTCAGTTCAATTCATCTGAACTGTTTCTCAGTTCAGTGCAGTTCATGCGAACAATTTTTTAGTTCAGTGCAGTTTTTGGTAGTGCAGTGCAGTTTGGTTTATTTTGCCCAGCCCTATTAATAACATTAAACACAATATATTAATCAACATTATAATAAGTTGATGAAAGATATAAAAAATGTAACATTTATAAACATTTACATGTTTTTTAAAATTTGGAAATCACTTCATTGGTCAACCAACATATTGTTTGCCAAATTAATTAAGCACATGTCACAATTCACTCAGTCATCATTTTTCTTACTTAACCAAAGGTGTTACCATGTCCAAATCTTAATTAGGGTTGGACAAAATAAACCTAATTGCACTAAACTATGGATTATCTATACTAGTACTAATAAAATAAACTATTTCTAACAAAAACTGCATTGTACTGATTGAAAGTTCAATTAAAAAAAATTAAACCATTGTATTTGCAGTACAATTAACTGTTTGAACCTCTTGTACTGTATTAAATTTAAGTTTGGAGTTGTCCAATTTTTGTATACTGTGTAAGTTATTATAGTAGTATAAAATGTTATATTATAAGCGTCCCATCACAATGAACAAAAGTAGGTAGAGTAATATTAATTTACGACAACTTACGCTACATATTTTTTCTATTCAAATCATTCAAGGTTTCGATTTTTTAACTCAAATATAAAATTTACGACAACTTTTGTTTAATACTTGAGATATTTTTACTGAGAATTAGAAATTATTTTGTTATAAAATATTAAAATCAAGTTTAGAGGATAATTTCTTAATAGATATTTTTCACATATACAAATATCAAAATACCTATTAAGGAATACAAAAATATACCAGTATTTAATTTTTGAAATATTTTTTTATGCAAGAATATTTATAATAACAATAAATAATTTTAATTTATGTTTAATAATTTTATTTGTGATAAATTTGCTTATTACCTAGTAAATAGTATCTTTCAGAAATGTTAAAATTCAATTTTAAAATAAATGTAAAACATAAAGTGGATAATATAAACTTTTAAGAAAATAAAATGAAGAAATAAATAAATAAAAGAGAGGTATAAAATAATCAAGAAATAAAAGAGAGGTTTAAAATAGATAAAGTGAATATTATAGTGCAGTTCAATGCAGTGCAGTTCAGTTTATTAGATAGAAAAACAGTTTAGTTCAGTTCGTCTGAACTGTTTTTCAGTTCAGTGCAGTTCATGCGAATTATTTTTGTAGTTCAGTGCAGTTTTTGGTAGTGCAGTGCAGTTTGGTATATTTTGCCCAGCTCTAATCTTAATTGAATAATGATATTTTGACCCACTTTTAACCCATCACTCCAATCACCCTTAGATCATCACATCACACCACTACAAAAAATGAAAATAAATAATTGAAGGGTGATTGAAGTGGTAGGTTAAAAATGAGTCAAAAAAGATGAGTTAAAATATCATTATCCATCTTAATTATCCAATGAAAAACTCTGCTCAACCAATGACCAATGTATTCACCCAACAACTACATCAATAGGACTTTTCATAAAAACGAGAATATACTCGTTCATTGACCAAAACTCCTGGATTTTCAATTAATTGTTGAATTTAGTCCATTGAGAGTTGGTTTGCCCAACGATCAAACCGTTTTTATTTAAACAACTTGCTTAACGAATTTAACTTGCCCAAACACCAAAATTCTCATATTTTCAACTAATTGAATTTTGCCCGGCTATAGAGTTTTCTCAACCAACGACTTTGTATAATTCAAATATTTTGAAAAATATAACAAATGATTCATTTGGTTCAAATTGATTTTTGTTTTTTTATTCTTATGCCTAAAATGGATTATTTTGTTCCAAAATAAAAACAACTTTAACTAATTTCACTCAATTAAAATGTTATAACTTTTCACTAGTCAACATATAATAAATCTCTAATTTTAAATTCCTTAATTTAAATTAAACAGTTTTTTTCTCAAATTCAACCCTTTAATATTCAACCATACCATTAAGAATAAATAATAATAGTTTACAATAAATAGGAAAAAAAAATCATACTACAACATGAAATATCCCCACCATATCTCCAAACAATCCATCTCAAACTCAAATGTTTGCAATATATTAAAAATAACATGCAATTTATACATAAAATCAATTAGTGTGATTATGTAACCTTCACACCTAGATCACTATCATAAGTTACGATAAAAAAAAAAAAACTTAACTACTTCCTTTCCATTATTAAGACTTATTTACTCAAGTTAAAACTTTTAACTTCTCTAATTTCACCAGAAAACAAGCATACAATTATGTTCTCTGATTAGTAGAGATTCATCTTTGGCCTGTAAGTGACACATGCAAACACCACAGCCTAAAAAATGTAACCAGATTCAAAAACTAACTCAAGAAAAAAGATAAGAGAAACTTACTCAAAAATAACTTATGATCGGACAAAATGTTATGTTCTTCACCAAGATCATTGAGGTGAGTTCTGTTGAAATAGATCTATCTAAAAATCTTAACCAAGAAGGGAATCTGAATTGGTTAATGAGTCTTTCACTTGGTTGAGTTGAATCTTGAAAGAATCTTTAAGTCTTATAACCCAATTAATCAATTTCGCAGTTCTGTGTTAATGGACTGTTTAAGGCAATTAAGAAAGATTGTAAGAGAAGAGATAGATCAAGACACAACAGTTTATACTGGTTCGATTCAAAAAGAATCTACGTCCAGTCTTCTCCTAAGTAAACCCACTTAGGAGGATTCCACTAATACAATTAGGATCCAAGAATTACAAGAACACCTATATAATTCTAGAACCTAAAACCCAAGAACTTGATCTACCAATCAAGAACTCCCCTTAGGAGCAATGCATCCACGCAATTACACCTAGGCCTACACTTCACAATGAAGCAACTGTAATCAAAGATACAATCAAAATAAACAAGAAACGAATACACCTATAGTTGTGCAGATTTGTCAATTTGCTCCTTGATTCAAGCTAGACCCATCAAGGTAGAATCAAGCATCAATCTCCTTGAATCTTCACTTGAATGATCTTCCAGAATGCTCAAGAACTTTGTGTCTCTCAGAGGGCTGTTTCTTAGAATGAATTTCAGTGATCTGTAAATTTTCTCTCTAACTGAAACAGATTCAGAAAACAACTTTTATACTGAGTTCTTTACTGTCATTAATGGATTAGGAGTTTACCTAATCGATTATCGTGAGTGTGTTTTCACTGCTTTAGTGTAGTACTCACAGTTAATCCATTAGTTAAACAAGTAATCATTCATGTTTGCACAAGAGAGATTGTGATGGTTAATTACAACTTAATGCAGGCTTAATTACAACTTGATGCAGGCTTGATTTACATATGATAATTTCATACTAACAGCCTAATGCACAACCTAACTAAAATAGGACTAATTCTAAACTGGTAATGCACATGAAGTGTAGCCTTGGACATCATCAAAACCATCTTCATATGAGTTGAAGTAGCTCTCCCTTTCAACAATATCCCCCTTTTTGATGATGGCCAAAATATGTCTTGTAACATAGCAGCATTATGTGTCCTGCAATACAGAAACAAATAGCTTTCTCCCCCTTTGGACATTAGAAAAAAGAGCATAGGGGTGTAGCACAACCAAACCAACACATACCATGAACATCAAAGAGTAACAATACAAAGTATGACAATACTAACAACGCAGAAGGTGAAATCAGTAGCACAAGTTAACATCAGAGTGCAGACAACCATAAATCAAATCATCAATTAAGTATTGCAATATCAGTTTAAATCAGTAGTGCAGAAATTTATGGAAGTATAGAGCAAATAGAAACCAAGACCAATGGGATGATAAACAGATCCAACAACAGGAATATCAGAGTGCATACAGGCAGTTAAGTATTACAGTACTAGCAGATGACTAATCTAATGAATTATGTAGTGTTCAAAAGCAAATTAGCCATAGTAGGAAAACGATAATCCATTAGAGAATTACCTAATGGATTAATTTATGCAGAAATATGAAAAAAATGCACATTTTACTTCCTTTTTAGTGAACAAACATGCAGTAAATTCAAAATATGGGATTACTTCAACCAACAATATAGAAGAGGAACTTTTCACCTTGGCAATGCCTAAAATTTGACCTTTGTTATTATCACCTCTTGTAACATGACCATTAATTGGCTTTGTAAGATATCCTGCAGAAGTTCTTCACATCTCCTTTCATGTGTCTTGAGCATCCATTATATAGAAGCTACATTGTTTTCCTTGCATCAAGACACACCTGAAACAAAGATTAAAGAGAAGATGCAGGTACCCAATTGAACTTGGGTCCTTTCATGTTAGTGGTTTGAGGTGTTCCTTTAGGTACCCATTTGTACTCTCCTTTAGGAACCCCACAATTTTTAAAATAGCAGGAATTTGATGCATGACCAAGTTCAGAACAATAGGAGCAAATGACAGATGTTGGTTTACTCATATTTAGAAAATTTCTGGTGCCTAATGGATTAGATTTGCCATTGTAACCTATTCCCTCTTTATTAAGCACACTCCTTTGAGATCCTAACACTGCATTAAGGTTTGATCTTCCCAAAGTGAATTTTGAGAGAGTTTTCATTAGGTAATCTATCTTTTCTAGCTGTCCTGGGCATTTTTCACATTGGGAAGAGCTTGTGTCATCTTTGGACTTAGAGTGTTTCTTAGATTTTTCTAGTTTTTCAAGACTTGTTATCAGATTTTCATTTTCCTCTTCTAGTTGCTTTACTCTACCTTCAAGCCATTTAATTTCTCCTCTACGCTTATTATTTAACTTTTGCAATTTTGTGGCTTCCTTATGCAATTCATTAAAAGCATCAAGTAATTCATAGTAGTTATTTTCATCATCATTGGAGTTGAAACTACTCACACTGCTCTTAGAAGAGCTTGTTCCAGTCATAAGACAGAGGTTAGTTTCTTCCTCAATGCTTCCATCAGATTCACTAGATGAGCTGGAGTCACTGTTGTACGCTTTCCTTTTCTTCTTGTGCTTGTTTGCCTCACCTTTCTCTTCTAGTTTTTGCTTCAACTTGAGGAGAGGGCATTCAGGTTTGATGTGTCCCATTTTTCCACACTCATAGCAAGTTGGAACATGTTTTTCTTGCTTCCTAGAGGATCTTTTAATTTCTGCAGAATTACTGGTAGCTTTGTTCTTGTATTTTAGAAATTTTGAGAACCCTTTTACCATTAGTCTCAAGGCTTCACTGTCAGAGTTGTAATCATCATTAGAGTCATATACAGTTTCTGCTTTCTTCAGTTTTGCTGCAGATTTTACAGCACTCTTCAAGGCTATTGTGTGCCTCTTTTCTCCATTCTCTTCTTCCTTGAGTCTTCCAAGCTCTAGTTCGTGTTCTCTTAGCTTCCCAAAGAGTGTAGCTATGTTCATGCTAGTGAGGTCTTTGGATTCTGAAATTGCAGTGACTTTGGGCTGCCATGTCCTGTTTAAGCTCTTCAAGATTTTGATAT
>Ga0214544_1013272_pt1 | contig 10102 bp, 2 predicted proteins | sample CNSS3metaG_FD_160074 | JGI IMG/M metagenome (GOLD analysis project Ga0214544, IMG submission 160074) | Root nodule microbial communities from cowpea collected in UCLA plant growth center, Los Angeles, California, USA - CNSS3 | ecosystem: Host-associated > Plants > Roots > Nodule | place: USA...
GTATGAGAAATATATATTATATATAAAAATAAATATAAAATATATATATATATATATATATATATATATATATATATATATATATAATAAATTTAACTTAGTTAATTTTGTGAAATTAAATTAAATTTTTCGTATTTTTAAAATTTTATTTGCAATTATATTCATCTTTTATATATATAAATATTCACATTCAACTTTCACGTTTTATTGTAATCATCACCTTCACATCCTGCAATTGAGAGACTTTTTTTTTTAAAGAATAAAAAAAAAACCCCTCCAATTTAAATATCCAATTGACAAAATAACTTATTTGCTCATCGTAGTACTTAGAGCTACACACAACCATTTTCCCTACTCTCCTCTAATTTTTATCTACCAATATTGTTAAATAATGTTCCACTTGGTTTAAATTTTAAATTGTGTAATAAAAAAAAAATTCCCATTGGTTTTGATGATATCAGTCCTTAATTTGTACTTTTGTGATCTAAGAAGATTATTTTTATTTCAAAATCCTAATTACATAACTTACTAATAGTTATGTGACAATAAAGTAAAATAAGAAATGATTTCAATCTTAAAAGGTATAATAATGCATATATAATAAATTGTCCTATATTTATCTACTGGTCTACTGATTAAGTCTTTATATATCTAAAACTACATAAAATAGATAAGTAGTGGGATTATGAAAAACTAACCATATAAAATCTATCTTTTGTCAATAATCTATTTCAGCCTTAAAATTTATAATTAAAAATATTGTTTACATAATTTAATAAAAATGATAATAGTGTACGATGCTTAATTGTTTTTAATTATATTTTTACATATGCAAACAAATAGTTATATAACCAGCATGGGTTTTGGAAGAGGTTATAATCTATTAAAATTGAAACCCATATTTAATATGCCGACCACAGAGACAGACTACTTTTAATACGTATTATGCAAATATAGATTTAAAATAAGAAACTCAATTGAATATCCAACTCTAAGTATTAGGAACTTAGTAATAAATAACAATCAATGTAAAACTAATATGGATCACTTTTTACCATTTTTACCATAGTATTGATAATATATATCTAACTAATTTTTTTTTTCTAATTATAAAATTTAAGTTTTAAAATTGTCATTTTAATTTCTCGAAATATCTTAATTTTGATTCTAAAATTTCAATTGAGTCTTCATATTTAATTCAATACATAACAGAAAAGATCAATTTAATATACAATTAAAAAAACAATTAAAACAACTTAAAATTTAAAAATTTTGAAACAAAAATGGGACATTCCGATAAATTAAACCTTCATATTAAATTTTTCTCTATCCTTATTACTGACAAAGTGAAAAAAAAAATAAAGAGAAAAATCAATACTAAGTTTGAGGGTATTGTGGTAACTTTTGGGTAGGTTTAACCAATCTGAATCACAGCTTCTAAACCACCTCTCAAATCAAGCATCAATTGGCAATAGGCATAGATTGATTTTTCAACACGAATATGAATATGAATATGAAGTCCATCCACCACAAACGCTCTTTGAAAACATCAATGGATGTTGAAGAAACAGACTTATCGCGTTTCACTCAAATCTAGCAATACATTTTGGAAGTATATGATAAACACGTCTCAACTTACATGAGATCATTATGTACTTATAATGCTATATCTCTACTTATAATGGTATAATGGTATAAGTTATAAAGAGAATATGATCATAACAAAAATAAGTGTTTAGCCTTTTAAGTTATACTTATTTGTTACCTTTGAAAAAAAATTATATATTTTTTTCATAAAAAAAATAGACTTTAAGTCTGTCTCAATTTCATAAAAGGTGAGATTTGCACCCACATATACACTTTAAATTTTAAATTAGTTTTATATTTAGTCGATGAAAGATTTTCAACACATTCTCTCACGCCAAGGTATTGTTGAAAGTCTCACATCGACTAGAGATAAGACCAACTTAGAATATATGAGTGAGTGCAAGCCTCACTTACAAGTTAATTTTGTCAGGTTGAGTTAGACTTAAAGTTTATTTCTTAATAGATATATACATCTCGAATATAGGACAAAACATTAATGGGTGATCCGATTATGACTCAATAATAGGTAACATGTTAATAAGTGAATTTTAAGTTTAACTTAATCCGACAAAGTTTAAAGTCCACTTCTTCTTAGAAAAGATAAAGAAGACTTCAAGGTTCAATTTTTATTACATGTTTCCTCTTTCTGGTTTAACTAAATTAAGTTTAACTCTACTGAACTTTTTCACTTTTTCATATTTTTTTTACCTTCTTCGTATAATGTTTGACTTTTTATGATTTTGAATATTTGTTATTCTTAAAATAAAATCAGTTCCAACCTCAATAAAAGAATGAGAAGTCGATTTAAATGCATGGTTGAAAGTATGAACACCCTTAAAACTAGGAATCCATGCTTTTGGTGTTCTAATAGCCACGTATAACATTTCAAATCTTTGAGTAACAACAACCCCAATTCAAAGTGTAAGATTATTATTATTATTATTTGAACTTATTTGGAATTCCAACCTGTAGGTTACATCAATATAAAAAATAAATGTTTCAAATAATTACATTTTGAAACATTATTTATTTATGCACGGGTAATTATTTATTTTTAGAATAAACATATTGAAAAAATAGACATGAAAGGTCAAAATCCAATTAATTATAAAAAATAACTTATGTTAAATCTTTATATATTTTTATTTCTACAAATATATTTTATTCTCTTAATCCTTCAAAAATATTTATTAGTTTTAAGTTTCTTACATTATCGTATAGTTCATTTTTTATCATATCATTAATTATTTTTATTTTGAAGTGAAAAGTATTAATTATTGTATTCAACATAATAAAGGGATGTCAATGAGGCGGGTAGGGTACGGGTACGGATAGTAGCTCTCTCATATCCTACATGCTGGATAAATATCCGTCTCGTACGTACACGTACCTGTGCAAGTATCTGTTATGTGGGTACCCACATATTTTTTAAATATTTACAGATATTCACGGGTACCTGCGGATATTTATAAAAGAAAAAATTAATATTTAATAAAAAAAAGTTAACTATAAATTCAAATAAAAATACAATGAATAATCTTTATAAATTTTAAACAAAGTGAAACTAACTCATTTAAATAGTGTTGAATGACAGTTTACAAATACATGAAGATTTTTTAAAATCAATTGATAAAAAATAATCCATTCAAGATCAATGTGTTAATATTTTAATAATTTTTTTAAATTTAAATTAGAGTATAGTGAGTACGGGTACCCACAGGTATGTACGGATACTATGATACATGTATCCGCCCCCTTAACATGCAGATATAAAAAATACTCATACCCACTGTTCGTAGATATCTACTTTCAATATATATTCCTACTCGTTGTGGGTTTTATCCGCACTCGTGGGTAAGAATTTTTTTGACATCCCTAATAATAATCGATAATAATATTTTAAAGTACGATAGTTAAGTTTTATATGTAGATAATTTAATTAATATATTTATTATTTAATGTAAATAGAATTCATTTTGCTTTTTCACTCCATAACTTACTATTTGACATTTTATTTTTATTGAAAATAACTATAAATAAATTTTATATATTAATTGGACAGTATAACATGAATGGTTATAAAATATCTTTTTTATTTTTAGAATTTTTAATAATAATATAAAAACTTAAAAATGTTTTATGTCCTTAGAAATAGTATTCTATATTTTATTTATGTTTAATGATAATATATCTTTGATGCTTCTTTATGTGTCATCTCACATCATAATGCTTTTTATGTTTCTCTATCAAGTCACTAAGTTTGTTTTTTATGGAAGTAACTTAAGTTGATTTACCCTAAACAAACTTATTAAATGTGCCAAAACTTAATATTATTTGTTAGTTAACAATCATGTAGATTTTTGTTTAAATATCTACGTTTTAACAAAGCTTGCACACTAGACTCTATAGCCATTAGACATTTGGTAAAGGTGTGTTCTTGTTACTTAGATAACATGGTAGTACCAACAATGAAATCAACATTTCAATACTTAATTATATTTATTATCATAAAAAGCTCTCACTATATATAAAGGTCAACTAGCGCTTCTAAATTGTATTAGACTTTTTAATCTCACCAACATGGAGGAAAAATGAGAATATCCAAAGTATGTTTAACAAAAATATTTAATAGTGGAGTTCTTTGTGTAAACATTGTGATAATATAATTATATTTACAAGATTTGGCTTTAGTTCATTCAACTCGATCGTTAGTTTTGATTAAAGATCAAATCAATTTAGTCTGAGTTTATAGTCGAGCTGAGTTGACTTCTACTAGATGTCGAGATGATTCAACCCAAAGTGAAAGTTGATATGAGTTGATCTTTTTGACTTGTCGAGTTTTTTCATTTTAACCAATGAGGAATCCCCCAACTTATAAAATTTGAGTTTTTTTCTTATTTTTTTAGTGAATTTTAAATTCTATTGTTATATTTGTTTAACACCTTCTTAAAATTTCTCAATTTCAATTTCGTATTAATTTTCTCATCCAAACAAATCATTTAAATTCAAAAAATTTCAAATTTTCTAAATAAATAAATAAATTACTCTCTTAAATTGTCTCATTCAAATACAATATCAATGTTTATGAGATTGAGTTTCAACAAGATGAACTACCTTAGAAAGATGTTCCTCCCTTTCAAAGTCTATAATAAGATAAACATTACTACAAAGACTCTCAGAGTAGAATAGTCGAAAGATTGATATTCAATGTTGTTTTGAATTCAAAACATCTCATTTTTCTATAAAAATTTGCAATATATTTTCTTGATGGTTGACACTATGTTTTGAACATTCACCAAATAATTTGAATAACGTGATAAATTATATTATTGAATGAGCTTTTATCAAATTCATTTATTCTTTCCAAAGATTGAAAAAACTATAAAATAAAAAATAAAAATTTTATCAAAATAGATCGACCCTTTAAATGTAAATTGTGTATATAATTTTTCTAAAAAAAAAAAACAAATATATGTTAAATGAATGTTGAGTTAAAAAAAATCTTTAAATAAGTTTCATTTATGTAAGATCAAAGTTTAAGTACTATTGTCTTATTAAAAAAAATTAAGCATATAGAAAAAGATGTCATCTTACTATCATTATTTAAGAATAGATTATTTGCTATCAAGTAATGAAACTATAAGAAAAATCATATATAAGTTTGTCAAAGATAATAATAAATTAGATATTCTAATATGATCATTTCCAAGACATATGACAAAGAGAAAAATATTGTTTTATCTCAAAAGGAGATAATATTAAGTGACTTTGTATACAAGTCCTACTTTTCAAACAAATATAAATAACAAAATTTTATTTATATTATTACTATTACCTGAAAACACATGTGTGAAGCGTATGCATTTATTTATTTTTCTATAATAATAAAAGTAATATTATTATTATTATTTTAAAATTAAATATGAATATTTTCTAATTTTATTATAAATAATTTTTATTTTGAAAGTAATTTTTTAATTAAAAAATAATTAAATTTTAAAAACATAGTCAAATCATTTTAATTTAAAAACTTTCATTTAAAGAGTAAAATTAGAAAACAATATAGACCAGAAAGAAAAGTTCTCTTTATACATAAATATAGATATTTAATATATTATAATATATTAAAATGATATTTTTTATTTATTTATACAATATGTTGACCAATATAAAGGATTAAATTTATAAGATTATTAAAAGTAAATTTATAACTTGTTTAAAGACCATGTTATATTAAAGTAGACTTCGTGAATGTGAGCCCTTAAAAAAAATCTATAAAAAGTAATAGGGTAAATTCAAACTATATTCTTTAAGAAAAACAAAACACATTAAAACTTACTAAAATTTATATGGATCTCGCCTATTTCTATATCTTGTGAGAAATATCTTTTACATCACAAATAAGTTTGTTCACACACGAAATTCCACTGCTCAATAAATGTCCATAGAAATGAGTCTGATAGAAGCAGCACGATAAATACTTTTCTTCCTGAAAATGAAAACCATTAAACACTGACCCATTTAAGTTTGACATATATATACCCAATAATTGAAAACTAATTTGAAAGCTAAAATTCCACATTCCGATCCAAAACAAATTATAGAAGAAAAATAAATCCTTAAGAAAGTATAAATTGATTCATTTAGATATTTTGGAATCACGTTACAATTTGTCAGGTAAGATTAATTTTTTCAATGCTTTAAATATATTTTTGTCTCTCGAGTTTTAGTAAAATTTAGAATTAGTTATTTTTTCAAAATTTTTTATCAATTTAGTCATTCATCTTTAAATATTTAGATATGTGTGTATTTAGTTCTTTTAACTAAATTTTGTTAAGTTTATATCATATTTCAAGCACATTTCATGATAGTATTTGAATTGTTTATACTGTTTGACATATTTTCACTTCAATGTTAACAAAAATATTATCATAAAATGAGGATGAAAGGACTAAATCAATGCACTTATAGTGATGAAGGACTAAATTAGTCAAAAATTTTAAAAATAGACTAATTTCAAATTTTACCGAAATTTGAGAAACCAAAAACATATTAAATCTTTTTTCTACTAACAATTTGAAAAATTCTCTTAATAATAATTTGGATAAATAAAATTGATTTGAATTTTTTTAAAAAAATTAATGTAAGAGGTCAAAAATTCAACTTCACTTAATAATAAAAAAACTAACAACTAATCTTTACCTATTAAAAATAAATAAAAAGTACCACTAAAAGATAACTAAAATTATCAGATTCCCAAAATAAACCCGCTTTTGAATTCTTATCAATATATATATCTTGAAGACCGGTTATCACTCATAAAAAGCAACATAAAAATAAGTATTTCATAAATTTAACTATTTTAATTAAATTGTACTAAAAGATTTTATTTAATTGAATGTTCAATTGTTTTAATAAGTACTTTCTAGTTTGATTTTTACAAACATATGACATAATTCTTATTTCTCTCTCTCTCTCTCTCTCTCTCTCTCTCTCTCTCTCTCTCTCTCTCTCTCTCTCTCTCTCTCTCTCTCTCTCTCTCTCTCTCTTTTTAATGTATTGGGTAACTAGTTTATATTCTAGAATGAAGTCAGTTTGTCAAAACTAGAGTTTTGATGAGGAACTTATCCTCTGTTCAGTTAATTGTGGTGGAAAATTAGTGATGTATAAAATGAGTGAAACCGGTTTTAAATAGGTAAAACATATAGTTAAAAGAATATTAAATTACAATTTTAGTTTTCTTATCTTAAAAAATAAAAATCAACTTAAAATAGTGGTAATTGTCTTTTTTATTTTCCATTTAAACTTGTCATTGTAAATAATTATTTTGTATATTATTCAATTAACAATCTAAATATGATACATGTATGATTTATTTAAACTTTTCTAGATGTATCGGGATTTCAGTTGAAACATGCAAATAAACTTACATTTTTTACTAAATAAACCTTTAGTTTTCACTTAACATTACATCATGTTTGACATCTGTTTTTTCAAATTTAGTTATAAATAAAATTCATCATAAACTTGAATTGGCTTAAAAACTAAAAAGAGTCTTTTTTTTTTTTCAATTCACCTTAATTTTGTAACAAAAATATGTTATTCGAAATTACTGAGAAATTTCTAACTATAGCATTCATATATTAATTATTTTTCTGAGTCTCTCTCCTATTTGTAAGTTTAAGGTTTTTATATGTCTTCCAAGGAAATACTTGCCCTCAAAGTTATTCTAGAACCTTGATCTAGGTTATTTGAAATCACAATAAATATTTCTAAAATTACTTAGGTGCATTAAACCGACTTCTCATATAAACTTTATCAGTAATGTGAAGTTCTTTCAATTCAAAAAGATCAAATCAAATTCTTACTCAATAGACAAATTTGTGATTGATCGCATAAAAAATCAGAAAGCACAATTTCATTCATTTGATTTGCATTGAATCTAATGATTCGCTACATGTAGCATTAAAAATTCACAATGCAATACTTTTCATATATATATATATATATATATATATATATATCCGACTATGACCAATTTAGAAAACACTACAAATACTTTATAAGTGTGTGATTATAAGCTTATTTAAAAATAAATAAATAAAAATTGAACATTAAAAAAATGATGATATAAATGTCTGACTTGAGAATGAACTAAAAATAACATATAACTCCTCCGTCCAAGAATGAAAAAGAACAATCATATATATATATATAATACTTTAGAAATTTTGTGCTATAGAAAAGTAAGAAAGAAGTTACCTGAGATATGGGTGTTAAGAAAGAGATGGAAGATAAACAACAAGGAAAATCACATAGACAAGTGAAGAAAAGAAAATATAATTATTGATTTACTCTTCCGATTTTGTTTGGTTTATTTTAACTCTTTTGTTGCTATCACATGTTATATTACACTTAAAATTTTTTATATTTGTAAAAACTAAAATAATTTGAGTATTTAGGTAGAGTGATATGATGTTCTAAAAAATATTTTAACATATATAAATAAGTTGTAGTTAAACTTAATTACTATTTTGTTTCCAAGAAAAAGAGGACCAAGTTGGATCGTTTTAACGAATAGAGAGACTAATTGAATAAAAAATTTAAATGGAAGACTAAATTAAAAATAATCACTACCACGATCACGTGACACGACCGTAACATGACATATGACAATTATATATTAAAAATAAAATAAAATAAAAATTGAAAATTTCATGACTTGACACGTGACATGTTCGGATATAGTGTTAACGTCAACCTAACGGAAATGACCTGATTGAATTTTTTAAAATAATTGGATGACTAAATTGAACCAAAAGATAATAATGGAACAAAAATGAATTAAACAAAAAAAAATTATAGGACTAAATAAGTAATTATACCTTTTATAATTTATGATTTTATAAATTTTTAATTTATTGTTATATCGTTATATCATCATATTATTATATCGTTATATTATTATATCGTCATATTGTTATATTATCCATATCATTATATCGTCATATTGTTATATTATCATATCGATATATTGTTATAGTGTCATAGTCATATTGTTATATCGTCATATTGTCATATTGTCATATTGATATATTATCATATCGTTATACTATCTTATCGTCATATTGTTATATGATCATATCGTTATATCAATATATCGTCATATCATTATATCGTTATATAGTTATATTGTCATATAGTTATATCGTCATATTGATATATCATTATATTATTTTTTATTGAAAACTTAATAAAAGCAAAATTAGGTATTTTTTATTACTATTATATAGTATATCATTTAATGTTAATAAATTGTAAAATATAAAATCAAATATAATAAAGAAAATAAATTATTCAGATAATTTTTATTTTTTATTCTAATTGTCTTTTTATTTTTTCACATGTTGTATTTATCTCTCCCTTACCTGATTTCATTTTGTTATATTACCTAGAAGAAAAAAAAAGGTTAAACAAAAACTTATTATCTTTACCCTCATTTTTTATATCTTTTCCTTTTATTCTTAAAAAGGAAAAAAAGTAATTTTTTCTAGTCTCACTTGATAGTGAAATACGTTTAATATTTAGCACTATCTTTTTATCTCATGACCCTTTTGTGTGTATATATATTATAAATTATAAATTATAAATTATAAGTTATACATTATAAATTATAAATTATAAATTATAAATTATAAATTATAAATTATAAATTATAAATTATAAATTATAAATTATAAATTATAAATTATAAATTAATAATTATAAATTATAAATTAATAATTAATAATTATAAATTATAAATTATAAATTAATAATTATAAATTATAAATTATAAATTATAAATTATAAATTATAAATTAATAATTATAAATTATAAATTATAAATTATAAATTATAAATTATAAATTATAAATTATAAATTATAAATTATAAATTATAAATTATAAATTATAAACTATAAATTATAAATTATAAATTATAAATTATAAATTATAAATTATAAATTATAAAT
>Ga0214544_1013274_pt1 | contig 10101 bp, 4 predicted proteins | sample CNSS3metaG_FD_160074 | JGI IMG/M metagenome (GOLD analysis project Ga0214544, IMG submission 160074) | Root nodule microbial communities from cowpea collected in UCLA plant growth center, Los Angeles, California, USA - CNSS3 | ecosystem: Host-associated > Plants > Roots > Nodule | place: USA...
ATAAAAAAATGAAGTGAAAAAAAAAAAAAAAAAAACCAAAAAGTGAAGTCATCAGGTCCAAAGACGACTTCACTTTTAAAATATATAGAAACCGGCTTCCGAGAACACGGTTTCGCTTTTTGAAAAAAAAAAAGAAAGAAACCGGCACGGTGGAGTTAATGTCGTCGAATGAGCGTGTGTAGAAAAATGGAGAATGTTGGAACCGTGGATTAGTTATGAAAATGGTCCTTTTAAGATAAAAAACACTAACTGACGAGAAACTGTACTATAATAAAAGTTTTTCCTTTTTTATTTTAAAACACAAAATAATAAGAAACTGTAATGGAAGTTTTTTTTAATTATTTTTTAATATAAAAAAAAATAAGAAACTGTCCGAACATCTTTACGCTACAACTTTTTTTATATTTTTTAAATTTTTATCTATATTAAAATAAAATGAACTAAATCTAATTTTCTATTTTTTAAATTAACATTTTATATTTTTATATTTTTGTTTTGAGCTTTTATTTTTTGAACTCATATTTTCTAAAAATTACTTAAACACTTACTTAAATATTTTTTTTAAAATAACATTTAAAGAAACTTTTTTTAATTAATTTTATTATTTTTTAACACAATTTATTACCAATTATTTTTTGGATATTTTAGAAACAATTTTATTCACCCGGACCAAATTGGGTGTTGACAGATATATATTGGATGATGATAACAAAGATTCATTACAATTACATTAAATTATTATATTATGATAAATAAAATTTATTTATACAATTATAGTAATAAAATTAAACGTATAATAATGAATTAGAAAATAAAAATTATTATATAAAAAATATCAAAATAATATTCTACCTCATAAACATAAACAAAAAATAAAAATATTAAACAAATAATGAAATGTGTATCTTAAAAAATATTTGAGAGACCTAAAGAGGACTTAATAAGTTCTAAGACAAAACTTCTCATCACTAATAAGTTCTAAGATCTTCCTTAACTGGCCCATCATCTCTTAAAGGAAATTATAAACCTGTACCATCCTCTACTCACACCCAGCAAGGTGATCATTGCATAAAGGAGAAAACATGAATACACAAGCACACAAAAATGGTAAGTTAATTTATAAAAGAAATAGTCATATTACATCATAAAACTAACATATTTCAAGCATTCATGCAATATAAAACATACAATTACAGACTATCTAGACTCAATTATCCATATTCTTGGTAGTTTTTGCATTTGTGGTAATAAATAATACTACTCAACCTGAGCTGCTCTACCTTAGCTGATATACAAAAGATTAGTCCTTTTAACCGTCATAAAAACCATGAGGTTGTTCTTAATGACAAGACCTCTTATCTCTCTCACCACATAACCATTCTACTCTACGTGAGTCTTGAATGGATATTAGAGTATCAGGATAAACCTGCAATATTGACTCCTTACATCAATGCATACACTAAAGAAACACTACCATAAAATCTCCCCACGAAACCCATGAAATTACACCAAACTCATAATTTCATCCACAAAACATATTTCCACATCAAATCCCAAATACCAAATAATCCACCATATTGGTATCTATCCATACTAAGTAATTTCATGTTCGTGATCATTTACAATCATCATATACTTCTATATATGTGCTCATAACCATTATCAAGTCCATCATCATCATAGCTTCATACATCATTAAGCACATGCATATTCATAATAAATCCATCAACAATACTTTGAACAACCAGATACCTCCATTTATTCCAAGTCAAACAAAAACCACAAATAAGAAGTATTGTTCTAAAAAGGGAAACCTAAAACATGACAAACATAAGAAACTAACTTTTTCTAATAAAAGATCCCACATCAACAAACTCATCTTCCATTTAATTCATACTACAAGAACATAAAAAACATAAATCATAAAATCACAAGACCAGAGAACAAGAAACATAGCAAAGCATAAAACCTAGCAGATTGGTGCCCAACCCTATCAGTTGGCACCCAACGCTGGTGCAGTAGAGACTGGGCGCCCGACCTCCAAATGCAAGGCCCGACGTTGGCTTCAGAAATTGCTATCTGACTTTGCTGATTTTAGGACAAAGCTCGACCCCCAAATGCAAGGCCTGACCTTGTGACAGATGCGTCTGGTGTGAGGTTTTTGGTTTGTTTTACTGCACCGTTTGGTATTTCTCACTTTTCTCTCTTCAAACTTAGTTCAAAATGCCTTACAAATAATACCAAATTGTATAATTGCCACAACCAAGACCTCTCATTCCAATTTGCATCTTAAACCACATGAATTATAACATTTACAAACCCATAGGTGAGTGAAAACACATCCTTAAATACGTAATCTCAATCATTCAAATTCAACATGGTTACAACTCTAAATTCCCACCCGATTTCAGATTTTACCCTCATTAGTACCATAGCACAATCCAATCCCAAGTTCAACTCCAACATACATAATTAAATCCTCAATTAACAAAAGCCCCAATTTGCTAAATGAAAAGCCCCAATTATGGGCAAAATCAACATGCAATATTCTAAATAAATCGAAACATCACACTAATACAAAATTCATTAGCTTGCCTTATCTTAGAAGACAGCCCAACCATTCGAGAAAGCCCAACATTGTCTTCGGACTTGCGAACCTTCTATCTCAATCTAGAGACATCAAAAACACGTTTTGACCAGGCCAAAAGAGCCACTGATTAGCAAAGAGTGAAATCAAAGGCTTTAGGAGCACATGCAACTCAAAAATAGATTGGGCATCGAAGGAGACCAAAAATTCGACTTACCCGAAAGAAGAATCTGTTCGGTTATACTCGAAGAGGGCTTTGCGATGATTGAGAAAATGTCCTTTGTTCAAGAAAAATGAGAGGATTTGGGTGAGTTCACAAAGGGGAAGAGAAGAGGGGTTTAGGAGAAGAAGTTGTTTTAAGAGAGAATGGTGCTAGGTTTTTGAGACTCATAGGCTATTTTGGTTATTATTACTATTATTTATTATTCTTTTTTTAAAAGAAAATTTTTTCATATTTTAGGGGTTTTAGACAACCTAGTAGATAGTTGAGAGATAACGAAAATTATTTTAGTGAAACAAATGAAACAAAAATTAATATAATAATAGAATAGAGAATATAAATTTTTAATATTACCTAGTAAATGAAAGGTTTATACTATTGAACATTTAAATTGAAAATGTTAAGCATTCTCATGTGAAAAGAAAATATACAATAAATAAAAATATTAAAAAAGAGTTAGAAAGATTCAAATGTAAGACATAAACAATATTTAATTGATATACATCATTTGAACATAATTACATAAAATTTATGAAAAGATGAAAAATATCTTAAAGATGCGAATAAATTTCATGATAAATCAAACAATTAAAAAAAATAAAAAGTATATATATATATATATATATATATATATATATATATATATATATATATATATTATGTGTATATATATTTTTTTTTTTTTTTTTTTAAAAAAATATAATATGATAACTATAAAAAATCATTAAAAATATAATAATTATATAATTATTATTATGTAAATTTAAACTAATTAAATTTATTAAATATCATTAAATGAATTATTATTATTTTAAAACTTTTATTATTTATAAATTAAATACTTTATTAATAAATATCGTTAATATATAAATTATTTATCCGAAACATATACGCTTCATACTCGTATAGATGTTATGCATGATACTCTTATATTATTAAAGTTTCAAAGCCAAATAAATTGTCAATTGTTCCAACCAAAATTACTTTTGTAACATTGATGGAGCTCAAACCTTTTCATAATTTGTTCAGAAAAATCCAATATCAGGCCGCGGAAGCCCGGAGATGCCGTGACCGTTTAAAATTTATATAAATGAAGAGATATCTGGAAATTAAATTATATAAATTTTTAATTTTTCTATAAAATTTATTTTTTGTGTTAATAAATATTAAAAATTAAATTAAATATAATATAAAATTAAAAATTTATTAAATATTTGATTTTTTTTCTTTCTTTGGTTCTTGATTTAATTACCGTCTTAGTTCATTTTCCACTTTTCTTTTTTTTAAGGAAGTTATATACAATCTTGTTATTTTTGCCCTAATTTTTCACATGTTTTGTTCTATATTATGAAAAAGATAAAGTAATTTTTTTATACTAAAATATTAGTTTTGTATTTTTATTAACTCATGAGTTTTTTATATTAAATATTTGGTTTAAATATTGTTTTAATCCTTGTTTTTGTTCATTTTGTTCAGTTTGATATTTTTTTTTCACATTCAATTTAGTTCTTTTTTGTTAAATTATGTTCAATTTTGTCTTTTTTGTGACGTTTAAATTGATAACGGTAGTAGAGTGTACATGCTGGCACGGTTTACATCACGTGGATGGTTTTAATTATGAATGTTTGTGATGTATTCAAATAAGTCTCTATTTTAGTTAAATTTGTTCAATTTAGTCTTACCTTCCACTTCATTACCCTCAACCTCCACTTCTTCATTACTTTCACCCTCTATTTCATTACCCTTCACTAGTGCCACAACCACTACCACCCCTACCACTGCCATCAATGGTGGCGACAATGGTGAAAAGTTACGAAATTGAGGGTAGGAAGGTAAATGATGAAGTGAAGGGTTGGATGTAATGGAGTCGAGGGTGCGATCAAAATTAAACAAATTTAATTAAAATATAGACTTATTTCAATAAAATGCAAATAATCATAATTAAAACAATCCAATAATGTAAATAATGTTATCTTGTACATTCTATCATTATCAATTTAAACGACATCAACAAAAATAACAAAATTTAACATAATTTAACAAAAAAAAAACTAAATTAAGAAAAAAAAAATCAAACTGACCAAGTTGAACATAAAAAGCATTTAAACCTAAATTTTTATACTTGAACTTTTATGAAGATAAAAGAAAGGTTAACCATGAGTCATAAATGAAGACACAATTGTCCGTATTCAACCTCCAAAGATACCAGAAAAAAAAGAAAAATGATACTTTGACACCCCAAACTTACCACTTTCATTACCACTTTCATAGGTTACAAGTTAATTAGTTTTGGGTTACAAGTTAATTTTAAGGTGGTAAAAAAAGTGGTAAGTTTGGGGTGTCATCCTATCATTACCCAAAAAAAAAATCTCGGAGTATGAGAAAATGTCGGGTCGTGTCGAAAAGATGCAATAGCAAGAAGAATAATCCGTAAGTGGTATGTTTGTTTTTCAGTTTTGGAACTAAAATTTAAGTTTATTTTGTGTTCAAAGAAGATTTGATAAACTTTTATTAGATTTTATTGATCTTCAAATATGGAAATATGGATTGGTCAAAATTATAAAATTTCTTTTTTGAATGAGATTTATAGTTTTATTCAACTAAACTTAATTTTTTTTAACTGGATTCCAAATAAATCCTCAGTTTTCCTACTCCTTTAATGACAATTGAAACGCATTGGTGGGTTACTTCTTGACATTTTCACTATAGTGCGGTCAAAATCAATGATTTTCTACCTTGCAATAAAAGTTATCTATTATTTATATTTTAACTCAGACATATCGAGATAGTAAGGTTCGTATTAACTTCATCGATATAAATTTAAATAAATATTAAAAATAAATTTCATTATCATCGACTAAAAAAATAATATTAACTTAAATAAATATTAAAAAATTATAAAAGTATTGATTAAACTGAAATTATTTTAAATAAATATAAATATTAAAATTAAAAAAAAAAATCAAAGTTGGGTGAGCTTTAATTTGTTTTAACTATTTTAGTTAATAAAAATTTCAAGAATGAAATTTTGTAAGGAAAATATAATATCTCAAAATGTATAATAAAATATTTTCTAATCACATTACATTAATTTGTTTTATTATCTTTTAAAAATATTATATAACCAATTATTAAGTTAATAAAAAATTTTAAAAAATAAAAAAATTAAGAAAATAAATAAAATTAAAAAATTTATAAGAAATAAAATAAGATAACAGATGTTTTATGTGAAATTCCAATTTTAGCAGCTTAAAACTAATAAAATAGGATATTCCACCTTAGTATTCAAAACAAATAAACAAATGTATAAAGTATATTAATACAGTCTTACAAATGATCAGACTATATAAATATATCAATTATACATACCAAACCTTTCTAATCCTAAACACAAGCTAACTACTTACAACAGCTTCTCATTGAGACCTCCTTCCGACCTAAAAGATGGCTCCTCAATCTCCAGAGGTGCCTCTGAAACAGCATCCACCACTGCTCCCATCGAATAGGTGATCATCGCAAAAGGAAAACATACAACACAAGACAAAAACACAGAAGAAGAGTAAGCTAATGACTTTTAAAGAATTTTCTTAAACCATATAATATTGATATATCTACAACTACAAACAAGCATATATTCACACACATATATTTCTAAACTACGACTCAACTAATCCGGAAACATGCATTGAGGTCGGATCCAGTCAGTTATGCACTTGTAGTGGCATCTCATGCTTTGCAGAGCGACAGATTAAGAGTCAAAACTCTACCACATACAAGGTCAGTCCGTTAACACCTATGGTCAAGGAAAAACCCCTAGGCTAGGACCTCCTGCTCCTCTCACCACATACCCCATTCCTCTCTACTTGAGAATTTGAATGGTTATTAGAGCGTTAGGATAACTGTCAAGACAATCCCTACCTCAATGCATACACTACCACAATCACTGCTAATCTTCCTTGGGTTAGCATTAACCAATCTCAACTCAGTCTCATACAAGCAATCTCATATCATATACTCATCACACATAATAATTACAAAGCTTCTATGATAACTAAAGTACCACCCAATTTAACTCAAAAATACAAGTTTCAGGTTCTGACTCACTCGCCCAGCTAGTAGCACTCGCCCAGCCACTGGCCCCAGCTCGCCCAGCTAGTACCACTCGCCCAGCCACTGGTCCAGGTCTGGAAGTTCCTGACTTGGAAATTAGCCCAACGAGTAGCACTAACCCAGCCACTGGCCCATGCTAGCCCAGCGAGTAGCACTCGCCCAGCGAGTAGCACTCGCCCAACGAGTAGCACTCGCCCAGCAAGTATGCGAATCTGCATAATTATGCAGATCAATGTTCTGCATAATTCTGCAGATAAACTAATTCGCCCAACGAGTAGGCTCGCCTAGCGAGTAAGCAAATCTGCATAATTCTACAGAAACTGATTTAAGCAAAATTATACCTATTCAACCAGTCCATACAACTTCAAAACCTCCACCAAAGACCATTCGAGTATCAAACATTAATTCTATCAAAATATTCACATAAATTGCATCCAATTGCACCCATATCATACAATTATTCTCAAACAACATATAAAACATAAGCATTTATCGTTTTCAAACATCACAACTCAATTCACCTATCAAACACATCAGTCAATTACAGAATAATCATATAATAACATTCTTAACAGGTTTGTGAGACATAATAGACATTAGGTTCCCTTACCTGGTTTCCTGCTTAAACAACTCTATAAATGTCAAACGTCTTTAACTCCACAGGATGCTCTATCTACATATAGAAACATCACAAGAACGATCAGGACATATCATTATGATCACTGATCAGCAGAGACTCATATTGATAAATAAAACAGAACATGCAAGCGAAAGAGGGCTTACATGCCATAGAAAACAGAAAAGACCAAAAAGACAGCAGAAACTTAACTTACACGAACGGAGAAACTGATCGGTCCAAATTGAAGAGCTCGTCGAGAGGATCAATCCTACGGTCTCAGTTCTTCAATCAGACGACCGGAAAGACAGAACTTTTAGAAAGAAGTCAGAGAGCTCTAGAAAAGTGGTTTTTAGAGAGATGATGTGTTTTAAAATAATGAAACTCGTTTATAACAATTCTATTTATACTAAAACCTTTTTAATATTAAAATAATCGAGTCTCACTATTTTTAAACCACTATAACTTCTAAAATACCATTTTCTAGGATTTTACATTTTACTTTTGTACAAAGAGATAAGAAAGAAAATATAAATATTTCTTTAAGACTAAAATAATATATGATTAACAATCAATCTTAGTGACTAAAAGTGGTTAGTTATTAAGTAATTTAACTACTAAATTTATAATTAGTCTCTAAATTGATTTCTAAAATTTAACTACCAAGGTTTTACCTACCAAAAGTAATTGTTTACTAAACATTAGCTACTAAGATTTTTGCTACGGAGTTGATTTCTAGATGAATCTCTAATTAATTAGAGATCAATTTAATGATCAATTATAATTTTTTATTTATAATAGTGACTATTTTAGTAACTAATAATATTTTATTTTGTAAATTAATATCTAAATTGATCACTATAATAACTAATAATTTTTTATCACTAAAATTAATTATTAATTAAATATTTTCTTCAATTATTAATTAAATATTTTCTTCAGTATAAATATTCATCTTTAAAACATGACTTATAAATGCCTGTGAACTCTCGAACTAAAAAGTAGGAAGAAGAAAACATTTAAATGCAGGAAAATGATAATAATCAAGAATATATATATATATATATATATATATATATATATATATATATATATATATATAATAGTTTATTTATCATTTAATTTGAAAAGAGATGTTTTATTATGATAAGAGATAATATTCTTTTAAAAAATTTATTTTATTTAAAAGATTATTTTTAAAAGAATTATAGATGAGAATATAAGGAATATATTTATTATAGAAATTACTATTATAGTATATTTGTCAATTAAACAAAGCTTTATTTTTTTTTAATTGATTTAGTCTTTAAAAATTTGAAGAATGAAATTTTGTGAGGTAAATATAATATCTCAAAATTTATAATAAAATATTTTTTTAGTTATGGTATATTAATTTATTTTATTATTCTCCACAAATATTATATGACAAATTATTTAGTTAATAAAAAAATTAAAAATAAAACAAAATCAAGAAAATAAAAAGAATAAAAATAAAAGTAAAAAATTTATAAAATATAAGATAAGACGGATCTATTTCTTTTGTACATAGAGATAAACATCTCTTTAAATAATCATTTTGAAAACATGACTTATAAATACGTGAAGAAGTCTCAAACTAAAAAGTTAGAAGAAGAAAACTTTTACCAATGTGAAGCTCTCGGAAAATTATAAATTACTAATGTTTATTATGATAAGAGATAAAAGGATTTGTTAATTATTAAAAAAAATGTTAATTATTATAAAAGATTTGTTTTAGTTGAAAGATCATGAGATATATTGGTTTGTTAATTGTTTTAAAAGATTTATTTTATTTAAAATATTATTTTTCAGAGATATATAAATGAAAATATAAAAATATATTTATTATAAAAGTTTTAATTATAAGAAAGATTTAACAGTTAAAAAAAATTATACAGGAGATAAGGTATATAATGATATATTAATGTATAATCTGTATATTGTTATTTTTCTTTAAGAGGTAATAAAAGATTTGATAATAAAGTAATAATTTTCAAAAGATTATAAAATACATGAGAATTATTAGCCTTTAAATATTAGGTTAAATCATTTCAAAGGTCCCCATTTTTGTAGCGAAATCTCAAGTAAGTTCTCTCATTTTTATTTGACTCAATTGAGTCCCTATTTTTAAAATTCGTTGCAATCGATTCCTTTCCGTTAGTTGTCCAGAAACAGTGCTAATTTTTTGATTTTTTTTTTTATTTTTTTTAATTTTTTTTTTAATTTTTTTTAATTTTTAATTTTTTTTAATAATTTTTAAAAAATAAAAAATAAAATTGTCACGTGTCAATCTAACATTGTGCCACGTGACAGAGACGGTGTGATGTGGTAGTGGCAGTGCCACATGTCACTATTGAATGTCAAAAGTCTCAATGTAGTCCTTATATTTGTTATTTTGTCTCAATTTGGTCCCAATTTTTTTTAAACTGAATCAATTTCATCCCTATATCAAATTTAATTTTTATATAAATTTACAATGGTATTTTTATTATAATTGATATTTTTAACAAAATTAAGTTTATTTAAATGTATATTTTGCATTGAACTTTA
>Ga0214544_1013277_pt1 | contig 10099 bp, 8 predicted proteins | sample CNSS3metaG_FD_160074 | JGI IMG/M metagenome (GOLD analysis project Ga0214544, IMG submission 160074) | Root nodule microbial communities from cowpea collected in UCLA plant growth center, Los Angeles, California, USA - CNSS3 | ecosystem: Host-associated > Plants > Roots > Nodule | place: USA...
AAATTCATTGAATATCAAATATGATATAACAAAAGGACATTGTTCATAGGTATGGATAACAAACATCCGACAAAAGTATTGGTAACACAATACCAATCCAAAATAACATAATACATATGAAATACTTTAAGTGAAGATGCAGACTTAAAGTCATTACAAAAAGTGCGGCCTGAATTCTTAAAAATAATCCTAAAGTCATGGTTTCCATACAACTTCTCTCCTATGCTGGAGTTTTTGCCTTGAAAAAGGTCTACCACGTGTTGGTTGAGGAATGAGATTTTGGTGGACTGGTTGGGATGATTCTGTTCCATGAGTTATTTGTGTTGCTTGTTCATGTGTTGTAGAAGGTGGTGGAGGTCCATTCTGTGTTGCAGACTGTGATGCGGTTGCAGGTGCAGGCTGTGTTGCAGATGCAGGTGCAAGTAATTCAGATGTAGATGCAGGGTGTGTTAAAAATTCTGGTGTAGTTGCAGGTGCAGAGTCTGGTACAGAAGCTGGTGTAGGTGCAGTAGCAGATTCTGGTGCAGAAGCTAGTGTAGGTGCAGTAGCAGATTCTGGTGCAGAAGATGGTGTAGGTGCAGTAGCAGATTCTGGTGCAAAATCTGGTGTAGGTGCAGTAGCAGATTTTGGTGCAGAATGTGGTGCAGGTTCAGGTCCATATTCTTTAGGCCGTAGGGGGCAAGTTTTTCTGAAGTGGCCAATTTGCATACATATGCCACATTTTTTTCTTACACCTGATCTATTCACAGATATAACATTTTTATCTTTCTTCTTTAACTCCCAAGCTTCTAGACGTCTTTTCTTCTTTGGCCTGCCTGGTAGGATTCTTTTTGGTGGAGGTAAAACATTTGGATATTCTGTGACATCCCACTGGTGTTGTCCATTGGTTAGGTATATTATTGGCTGGTAAGTCTCCTCATATGTTGACATCTTGAAGCATAAAGGTATGAAGTCTTCTTCATCCAAATTCAGGAATTTCATTGCAGCCAATGAGTGACAGCAAGGGAGCCTTGTGATACTCCATTTCCTACAGCTACAGTCCCTGGTATCTAGGTTGACAACATATTTCTCCCCATTGAATGTGTGCCTAACCTCAAAAATTTTTTCTGCAGACCACCTGGCATGATAAAAGCAAAGTTGTTGATACAAAGTTGACCACTTAAAATGTATATATACAATACCAAATACCAAATAGCAAATAGCAAATACCAAATACCAAATACCTTGGTAACCAGTTTTTGGTTTCTTTAGATTCCTGTTTCATTCTTGATTTAATTTTCGGGCAGATTGGCCCTTCTGCAGGAGTCACCTTTGATCTGTTTGTGGCCCATCTATCCATCAAGTAAGCTATAATTTGTTCCATCATACTTATGATAGGCTTGGTCCTCGCCTCTACAATAACACTGTTGAAAGCCTCACTCATATTATTCACTAATGTATCAGACATAGGTCTTGGGTTGAACCTGGACCTAGACCAATACCTATTTATGCACAAAAATGAGAACAATGTATAAGAATGTATCCACAATGTTAAAGTGACAGCAATATTGTATAAGTTCAGTTACCTAGGGGGTATGGCTATTAGATGCTTGAATGTGTCCAAGTTAACTTCTTTAATCATCCGCATAGTTGTTTCCCATTGTTGTGGATAAGTACTGACTGCAGCCTGCCACATCAGATTTTTCAGATTTTTTCCTGGGAATTTTTTCCTAAAGTTTGCATATAAGTGACGCATGCAAAATCTCTGATCAGCTCCTGGCAAAATGTCTTGTATAGCAGGCAACAAACCCTATTCAACAATTCACTTCATAAGTGTTTAATCCATATGGTTGATAAATGAAAAACAAATAAGTGTTTAATCGATATGGTTAATACCTTTTGCTGGTCTGACATGAAAGTGATGGAAGAACATATATTGGGACCACCAAGATCATCAACTAACAATTCCAAGAACCAACTCCATGTATCTTTATTTTCTACTTCCACCACAGCCCATGCAATTGGCAGCATCTGATCATTTGCATCCCTCCCAATAGCTGTCAACAATTCACCTCCATATCTCCCTTTGAGAAAACACCCATCCAAACCAATAATAGGTCGACAACAAAAAAAACTATCCTTGTAGGCTTTAAGACACATATAAAAGCTCATAAAGTATGTTTTCCCTTCAATTGTATCCACTTTAACCTTTGCAGTTGATCCCGGATTAGATCTCAGAATTTCATAGGCATAATCATATATTCTTTTAAATTGTTCTTTAAAAGAACCTTCAACTTCCTCATTGGCCAATGCCCTTGCCCTACGTGACATTGAATTACTCACATTCACATTCCACTTTCTTGATATCTTCTTACGAATATCCACAGCCCTAGTACTTGGATTATCTCTGATTGTGTTTTTCATCTGCCCACTTAGCCACTTTACATTTATTAAATTCACATTGAACTCTCTACTACATGTGTGCTTGTCAACTACTTTCCTTAGTTGCCAAATGTTTTTAGCAGGATCATATCCACAATATGCAAACCATTTACATTTTCCCTTAGCTCCCAAACAAATAACTCTAAGTCTGCGGTTATCATTTCTTTGAATTTTCAGTTTCAAACCAGAATGCACACCATACGTCCTAATTGCATCTACAAATTGGGCCTTATCTATGAAATATGTACCAATTTCCCACTGATAATCTTCCATGTTTATTGGCATCCGAAAGTTCATGAAGCTTGACTTAGTGTTTTCTTCTTTCCCCACTGTGTCCTCACTTTCTTCACCACTGTCCAAGTGGTCTGACACCCATTCGTTATCAGATAATCCCATTTCACTTTCCTGACTTCCCTCACTGAAATACAGATCTACTTCAACACTGCCCTCACACAAGTTATGGTCATGTGTAGCATCTCCATCATAAGCAACATTGACATCAACTAAACCTTCTAATTCCTGATCCCCTGTAGCATCAGCAATATCAGGTTCTGATTCAGTCCAACTGTGGACTTCAACATCATCAACTCCCTCATCATGACGTCCCTCCATATCACCCTGCACATCATCATCCATTCTATCTTTATCACCTCCATCCACCTTATCATAGCCAACTTCATCCGGGTTATTACCATCATCCTCCATCCCATCTTTGCATGTCTCATTATTAGCATCATCCTGTAATTCAGGATCCACAACCTTATCACCTCCATCGGGTTGTTCAGACTGAACTTCTTTGTCATTATTACCACCATCCTGCAATTCAGCCTCCCCATTATTGCCACCTACACAAGCACTATCACAATCCATCTGCCCCTGTACCTCAACATTTCCATGACCAGTTTCTACATTGTCATCACCTAAGGGGTAGTATTCCAAAAAGTTATCAACTACTTCAGCCTCAGAAACTGTGTGTACTACAAACAAGTGCACATTCCCATTTCTTCGAGCAATATCTGCCATGTGCAATGCTCCCTTATCATCACACAACAACTTCAACTTATTTTGTAACACTGACCCTTTTCCAACTTTATACCACAATTCCTTCACAGCATGATAACCCATCTCTTTCAGTTTCCCTTTAATCTCAAAAAAACTCCACCAATCCGGGTCACATACCCATGTAGCTGTTAACCCATCACTATAAGTTAACCTACCAGTTTGTATAAAATGGCCACCATGGTGGAGTACAACTTCAAAACAATCATCAGACATCACAACCAATATAGTAAAACCACTTACCCTATCAAATAAGAATACCCAAAAAAACGCCACAAATTACAACCATACCACAAAAAAAACAGTATAAAGTCATAAAGGGGACCACAAGCCACCCACCCACCGCATACTTTACTTTACACTTCACAGAAACTCACACAATTTATCAAATAAATCACTAATTCCAAACACACAAGGACCCCCACAGCACAACCCCCCACAACATTTATGCAATATAATACAAACCCCAAAATGAGTACAGCTTCGAAAATATAAAACAACACCACGTATTCATCAACACGCATTCATCAGCACGAAGACAAAAAGCACAAAAGAAAACTCACCTTCCACGACTGCCAAAGATTCTCCTTCTTCGTCTTCCACTGCCGAACCTTCTTCTTCCCAACTTCGCCCTCTCCAACGAACGGAACTACAATCTCCCTGCTTCTTCGCCGATCGTCGAACGCCTATCCACTCATAACCCTAAATCCCAATTTCTGCTTTCCGCTTTCTGCCCTGATTTTTCCTTCTCCACCGAATTTCATGTGTTGTGCCCTAATTCTCTCTAATGTGCTGTGCCTTAATTCTCTCTCGACATAATATTTTCCCCAATTCACTCAGTAATCACGAACCTTCAATTTTTACTTACGCAATTATTACTTAATTCCTTTTTTTTTACATCTTAATCCACGTGCACACACACTAATTCTGCCACGTATCAGTTCCACTGTGCCAGCTCAACAAGACCCAAACGGCGTTAAATGGTATTTAACGGAAGGTACTAAAATTAATCCGTTTAAAAAGTTTGGGTACTAAATTGAACATTCCTAAAGTTCGGGTACCAAAATGAACATTCCAAAAAAGTTTGGGTACCAAATTAGTATTTATACCTATTCATTATTATTAATTTTTATACTTTGATGATTAGGACCATGCCCTCAAAAATAAAAACAATAGGGCAAAGCAAACCATTGCTCACACAGGTGGATCTAAGAGGCTTGCAAGGAAAAGAGATGAAATGGTGATAATATTACATATCTTCAAATTAAATTTATGTTTTAATTTTTTGAATTGTGTCATAAAATTTTTCTTTAACTCTATAGGAAAAAGAGTGTGGCCAAAAGGTTAGTAGAGGAGAGGTATAGATAGCCAGCCACAAGCATGCTAATGGAACATTTGTTAGTGATGAAGCAAGGGAAATTTGTGTAAGTTTGATTCTAATAAACTCTATAATTATCATCCATAATTCACGTTATTTTAATTAGTTTCTTCTCATGTTCTGTATAGGAAAAAATTCAATCATATGAATCAAAATTATCAACATCCCAATCAAAAGATGTATCTAGCACCGATTCCTTAGCTTTTGCTTTCGGAAGTCAAGAACATTACGGACGTGTTAGGGGTTTAGGTTTGGGACCTTGTCCATCTAAAGTGTTTGGCTTCAATGCACATTCATATAGTGGGGGGTCTTCAAGTTGTCCTTCTTATACACAGTTACAAAATCAGGTTAATAATTTCTTATTTTCAATTATTGCTATTTTTAGTTTATCTCTTCTGTATAATGGTATTTTATTGCCATGAATATAGTCTTTTTTGTTGTTATATTGGGAATACAGAACCCCACTTTTAAGCTGCACAGTAGCATCCCACATGGTTACCAAAAACGTGGTGAAAGGCATGCTTTCTATTAAATCACCTTAAATTGCTATTGCTATCATTGTTGTTATTGTTATCATTATTAAGACATCATTATCCTCATTTGGGTGTATGTATCACATTGTGAATGTGAAGAGTGGTTAGTGAGTGCACCTATCATTGTTAGTTCTCTCTTCCTTGTGCATATTTAATGTGAATGTTAAATAAATTTGAAATTTCAACCCTCTGCACAGTGATTGAAAATAATATATGGTTTATTATCTCTCACAAAAAGCATACAGGCGCACTAGAACTTATTTAATTTCAATATGTACATGATGTATTGGATCACGCACTACAAACAAAAGAAGATATGAACATGATGTAATATGTTTCATTATTGATGATTTTGAGTTTGATTTAAGTTTGTATTATTGTTAGGCATGTTGTAAAATGCAGACAGTTTGATTAATTTGATTAGTTATGTTCTCAAACAGATTTCTTCATTAACATCGCAAGTCAATGAAATGAAGGCAATGATGACTTTCTTTGTACAAAACTATCAAGAAGAATTGCCTCATGACTTTCCTGTGTTTCATTCATCATCGGTAATATTTAAATTTTAAGTATATCAATATATATTTTATACTGTGAAGAATGTTACCAAATATTATTATTTTTAATGTTAGGTATCTGATAGGGGAGTGTTCCCAATGGAGAAACAAATGACTCAAATCAAGATTGATACAGAAGAATCTTATTAGACTTTCATTTTATTTGACTTTATAACAAGTATAACAAAGATATTGTAATATTTCACTAGTTTGAACGTTTAAACTTTATTATTTACTTTAAACTTATAGACTACGTTCCTTGTTTTTATGAATGTTATATCTAGTTATAAACAAATATCTAAATGTTACAATTTTTTCATATCATATGTTTTATGAATTATATGCACTCAAAAAGTATAATAAATAAAATTAAGGGAATTTGAAAAGTATAAACATCAATAAATAATGAATTGCATTGTAGGGGTAAAAAATGAACTTTCAATACTATTATACGGTATAAAGGATTAGGATGTGACTAAGTATTATATGATAGAAGGATAGGTGAAACAATAGGTATAAGTTAAGGATATGTAGTATGGTTGGCTATAGGATACTGTCACGAGGTAGCAAAGACTAAATGGCGGACTTGAACTTGAATCAAGTGGATGGAAAATGTGGATAATTATACATTTGAGATAGAATTATATGAATGATACCTAGAGCTATGAATTTATACAGTTAAATATAGAATGAAAAGGACTGAAATTGGAACAAAGATTGGGTTAAGCTAGGATCAGTTTTGAGTGCGAAAATACGATGGAGTACGCTACTGATATAGTGCTTGGCGGCACGTGTAGGTGCGCCAAGCGATAGGACCAACGAGGGGGTCCCTGCACTGCATGGCACCTGGCAGCAAGGTGTGATTCGCCAGGCGATGGGCATGAAACAGTGGGTCTGCGAGAAGAGTGGCGTCTGGCGGTAATGATCTTCCGCCAGGCGGTCTGCACAGGTTTTTGCCTGGCGGCACTTAGGCTGCACTAGGCGATGATGCTGCAGGTATCAGTGACTTGCATGTGTTGCTTTTAAGCAGAGATTTTATACTTGGATCAGGGGTGTTATGCCATGAGCGGGTAGGCTCATGGATGGTGGTGAACATGTGATGATATGAGCGGGGAGGTTCATATCCAATTATTCTCATGTGAGGATACGAGTGAGGTAGGTTCGTATATTCCATGCTCACACTTGAGAGATGCTGCGTGCGGGGAGGTACGTAGCTGGTGGATCACATGTGTTGGACTACGAACGGGGAGGTTCGTAGAGTAGGACTACGAGCGGGGAGGTTCGTAGAGGTAGGACCACGAGCGGGCAAGTTCATGTGAGCATCATAAACCCTGAATCCAAGGCTAACTACTTGTGTGCATGAAGGCTAAAAAGCTTGGGGGTTAAGGTCTTGGCCAAGAACTAATTAGAATGAATAAGATGAGTGTCTTATTTATATATTTTGTTAATTTATATGTTATTTCTAATTTTATCAGCTCACCCTTTCTGTTTGTGATTGACGATGATCGTGTGATTCATTACACGGGAACAGATGATGATGCATGTGATGTTGTGGATGCACCAACGACGGAGTGAGGGCTAGCTTGGGACTAAAGCTAGGGATTTTACCATGTAATAATTTTATTACTACTATTCCATAAATTTTGACATGTGGTTTAACATTTTAAATTTTTCCCGCGTTCAGGAATAATAATATTTCGACGATTGAATTTAATTTTATATCTTTATTTATTTAATTAAGTAATATTCCTTAGGGATGTTACATCTTACACTACAAGAAAATCTCCCATTAACAACCAATTTTAGTGTCAAAAAATTGTTAATCACTATAGTGGCCAATTAAAATATCAATTTACAAAATAAAAAATTATTGGTTACTAAAATAGTTACTATTATGATTAAAAAATTATAATTGGTCTTTAAATTTGTCTCTAAAATTTAGATACCAAGGTTTTGGCTACCAAAGAAATTAGTTTATAAATTGGTCACTAAATATTAGCTACCAAGGTTTTAGTTATCAAAGGAATTAGTTTCAAAAGTAGTCTCTAATTAATTAACAACTAATTTAACGTCAAATTATAATTTTGTATTTTGTAAATTGGTATCTAAATTGGTCACTATTGTCGTCCTGAATGTGGGCCAAACTTTCCAACAAGTATATTGGGTCAGTTGTAGTGCAACAAGGTCATATCCACATGGAGGAGGTGATAACTAGATCAATAGTTTATAGTTTGACCCAAAGTTTGGCAATGGAACAATAGATGAGTTTTGGTTTTTATATTGATAAGGATAAACTAAATAAATATATGAGAGAGGTGATGCTGATTAGGACATTAGGATTAAATTTAGCCTCTTAAATTCAAATGTATTACCCTATAATTATCCATATATTATGTTCTTTATCTTACTATTCATGGAAGTACACTTACTTGTAGAACTAACCACATGTTTGTGCGTTAGATGCATGATTTCACAATCCAGGTGGAGGAACCCTTGCTTTGAGAACAAGACTCTTTACCTTAACTGAGCTCGCATATCCATGTCTAATATATGCCAAGGGTCAAGATACTTGATTGGATCTAAACACTAGACCAGATGTCTCACCATGGAGTTAAATACAAACCAAGTAACCAACACGTAAAACAAGAACACAATAGATATATAATCAAATGCAATATAGAGAGAGTTTAGACATTACATTTAATCCCAACTATAGAAGAATTAGCTGCTCATGATGATGAATACAAGATGAACTTGGAGTAGCATCCTTCCTTCAATACCTATATATTACTATACTATAATAACTAAGCTAGTCTAAGAGTATCTCTCTCTAGAATAGTATACAAAATTAGAATGAAAATAACAAGGGTCATGCCTTGTATTTATAGATTTTAAGGTGCTGCTCTAGCTTCCAAACTTTAAAGTTTAGCCATGGAGGTTTCCTTTTAAAGTGGGTTTATTCCCAAGCTTGGGCATCCATCTTTTGTAGTTCACCAATGGATGTTTCCTTCCCATGGAGGTTTCCTTTTCATGCTCAGCTTCAAATTGAGAGCTTCACGTTTATTTGTAATGAAATTTTCTTAAAATGTGGCTTAAGCGCCATATTTTACTACTCAGCCGTAGGCCTAAAATTTAACTTTCTCAGTTTATCTTTTGGCTTGAGCTGCCACTTTTGGGGCTTAGCACCAACTTTATAATTTACTTCATTTTACCTGCAAAATAACACAAAATGTATTAAATTCCAATTTTTATATTTCATCATCAACTCATGTAATTATGTAAAATTAGGGTAATTCTAATGATTTTTACATTGATTTAATGCAAGATAAGTGTCTAAATGATATGCAATTTAACTAATAATTGAAACTTATCACATGCCCCAACTTCAACTCTTTGCTTGTCCCTAAGCAAAGCTTGAAACAATTTTAAAAAGATTTGATCATGGTTGATTTAAGAATTTATAGTTCACAATTTATCAAAAAGATAAGAGAAATGCAATCAAGTACTTGAATTAGAACCAATGAAATCAGTTTGACACAAATGCAGTTCAATTATCATAGCTAAAGATTAAACACAAGTTCTCTCAAATGATTTTCTATTTAAGGGTAGAATTGCATCCTCCCAAGTAGTCAAAGTGTTTGCTCTCTTAGCATCCTTTGCAATTATTTAAGAGTTTTCTTGTAATGTTACTAATAATAAAGACATGGAAGTGAAAATAGTGAAAAGTTTAGGGTGCACGTAGCAATTTGATCCAAAAATAAAAGTAGAGGTAAAAATATAATAAAAGGAGTGTAAGAAAGTAACTGACTTACTAGTTTCTAATCTTTTTTAGTTATTCTTATTATTGACGCTTAAATATTGATTTGGTCATAATTTTAGTTCTATCTTTTCAACTTGGTCATACTATTTTTTTTGTTCAATTTGATTGTCATATTTAGAGATGGCAAATAAACCCGCCCCCGTGGGTATTGTCCGAACCCGTCTCCGTTTTGTCAAGGAATCCCCGCATTGATTGGGTATGGGTATGGGTATGAAGAATCCCCGACTTTTTCAACTGGGTATGGGGATGGGTATGGGGATGTACATATCCCCGCCATAATACCCGTCCCCGCTTAAATAATTAAAATATTCACAATTAATTAAGTAACCAT
>Ga0214544_1013280_pt1 | contig 10096 bp, 9 predicted proteins | sample CNSS3metaG_FD_160074 | JGI IMG/M metagenome (GOLD analysis project Ga0214544, IMG submission 160074) | Root nodule microbial communities from cowpea collected in UCLA plant growth center, Los Angeles, California, USA - CNSS3 | ecosystem: Host-associated > Plants > Roots > Nodule | place: USA...
CCCCTGACATAGCTAACCAGGAAGGACCAACCGTTTGCATGGACTGATAGGTGTGAGGAGAGCTTCAGGGAGCTTAAGCAGAGGCTGACGAGTGCTCCAGTGTTGGTAATCCCAGATGTGAGTAAACCCTTTGAGGTTTACTGTGATGCCTCTCATCAGGGCCTGGGGTGTGTCTTGATGCAAGAGAGGAAGGTGGTGGCCTATGCTTCGAGGCAGTTGAAAGTTCATGAGAAGAACTATCCTATTCATGATCTCGAGTTAGCAGCGATGGTTTTTGCTTTGAAAATTTGGAGGCACTACTTGTATGGTGCACAGTTCCGCGTGTTTAATGACCACAAGAGCTTGAAGTACCTTTTTGATCAAAAAGAGTTGAACATGAGGCAGAGGTGGTGGATAGTGTTTTTGAAGGACTACGACTTTGAGCTTCTCTATCACCTAGGGAAGGCGAATGTGGTAGCGGACACACTGAGTAGGAAGACCGTGCATGTGGCACACCTGATGATAAAAGAGATGGAGTTGCTTAAGAGCTTCAGAGACATGAAGCTACAATTTGAGTTGGAGCCGGAATTCATTAGGTGTAGCACCTTGGTTATATCTACTGATTTCCTGAGCTTGATTAAGGAGAAGCAAGCCCAAGATGCTAGTTTGCAGAGGGTAAAAGAGCTACTTGGGTCGGATCAGGCCAAGGAGTTTGCCTTGGGTAGTGATGGTGTGTTGAGGTTCAGAGGCAGGGTCTGTGTACCAGATGATGTTGAGTTGAGGAAGTTGGTACTTGAGGAGGGACACAAGAGTCGTCTTAGTCTGCACCCTGGCATGACTAAGATGTACCAAGACCTCAAGGAGAACTTTTGGTGGCAAGGCATGAAAAAGGAAGTTGCTTAGTTCGTATCCGCTTGTTTGACTTGTCAAAAGGCGAAAGTGGAGCATCAGAAACCTGGTGGAACGCTCCAGCCCTTGGATATTCCGGTGTGGAAGTGGGATAGCATAGCTATGGATTTTGTTACCCATTTGCCTCGCACGGTGAGGGGGCACGATGCTATATGGGTGGTGGTGGATCGGTTGACGAAGAATGCTCACTTTTTGGCGATGAATCTCAGAATGTCTATGGCCAAGTTGGCCCAGCTCTACATCCGAGAGATAGTGAGACTTCATGGGGTGCCCAGTAGCATAGTGTCTAACAGAGACCCCCGATTCACTTCGAGGTTCTGATAGACGCCGCAGGAGGCTATGGGTAGCAGGTTGAGGATGAGTTCTTCCTATCATCCTCAGACGAATGACCAGTCAGAGATGGTGATTCAGTCCTTGGAGGACTTGTTGAGGACATGTATCTTGGACCACCTTGGCAGTTGGGATGAGGTGTTACCGCTGGTGGAGTTCACCTACAACAACAGTTACCAGGCTAGTATAGGGATGGCGCCTTATGAGGCTTTGTATGGGAGGAGGTGTAGGACTCCCTTATGTTGGTACCAGGATGGTGAGTCAGTTTTGGTAGGACCTGAGTTGCTGCAACAAACCACATAGAAGGTGCAGTTGGTGAGGGATAGGTTGCAAGCATCTCAAAGTCGGCAGAAAGCATATGCAGACCGGAGGAGGAGGCCCTTAGAGTTTAAGGCTGGGGAGCATGTGTTCTTGAGGGTGACCCGAACCACTGGCGTGGGGAGGGCTATCCGCTCAAGAAATTTGTCTCCTAAGTTCTTGGGTTCGTATCAGATCTTGAGGAGGATAGGGCCCGTGGCTTATGAGATTGCATTGCCACCCCAATTGGCTAAGTCTTCCATGTCTCACAGCTACGGAAGTATGTTTTTGACCCGTCACATGTTTTGGAGGTGGAGGATGTGCAAGTCAGGGAGGATCTCTGGGTAGTAGTATAGTCGTGGCTATAGAGGACCGCCAAGTGAGGGAGCGCAAGGGAAGAGCCACTAGTCTTGTAAAGGTAATCTGAGACCGGAGGACAAGTGATTCCACCTAGGAGCTAGAGGAGGACATGAGGAGTTCCTATCCACATCTTTTCTGGTAAGTCTAATTTTTCGAGGACGAAAAATTTTTGTTGTTGGGGAGATATTGTAAGCCCTCTTTTTCTCCTTTTCAGCTGAGTTTTTGGGCCTAGCCATTTGTAGGCCTAAGGCCGACCCAATAAGGGGACCCAATACCCTTGCCAGCCCCTAACCCCTTCATTCTGTTCCATTTTCAGAAACCAGCTTTTGTTCCCTCCCTTCATCTCAAGCAAGGTGCTCTACTAGGGCACACCATCCTTACGTCTCCAAGTTAGCAAAACCCATTCTATTTCCAACTCTCTAATATAGTTCTTGGAGCCGTGGTACTTTCTGTTGCGGGTCTGTGTCGTGTTGTTAGCATCTAAGCAAGGTAAGGGAAGCTAGTTTTCTTCGTCTTTCGTTGTAGGTGCTTGTTTTCCCTTCTGTTGTTGCATAAAATGAGTTGGAAAATGTTTTGTGCTTGTGTGAAATCAAAAGTATGATGTTTGGTTTGTTTGTTCTGGGTTGCATGCACGGAACAGTAGGGGAGAACTGGTATTCTCGCCCAGGCGAGCTCGTCTCACCTAGGCGAGAATAGCAGAAGCTCGCCCAAGATTCTGCCTCGAGCGCTCGCCTAGGCGGCCAGTCACGTTTTGAGCGACGCGCTGTCTCGCTCTCCCGAGAAGGCCTCGCCTGAGCGAGAGCTCGTGAATTTTCCCAAGGGCCACTGTTGCATGTCTCGCCTAGGCGAGGGCCCACGATTTTGAGCGAGGCAAGCACCTCACTTGAGCGAGGTCCCTAGCTAGGGCGAGGTTAGTGCAGTGGTGAGTGCGGGCACTGTCTTCTTGACTGTTTTGGTGATTTGATGCATGTATTGTCTAGATTAATCTTCCTAAATATGATGTACGTGAATATGATTGGGTGTTTGGATTTATGAATGAAATTGGCATGTTTGGTATGAAGTTGATCATGGATTTGTGGCTTTGTGATGTCTTAACATGAGAATTGGATGAAGGAAATGAGAGAAGTGGAATGGTATGAGAAAAATGATTCTGATTGTGTGATAGGCGTAATTCCATGAGTCTCGTGGGGAGATCTCATGGTGGTGAGTAGTGTATATGTTAAGATAAGGATTCAAGTAAGGATCGCATCCCGAAACTCTAAAGGATCAGTGAGTCTCAAGTAGGGCAAACCGACCCAAGTGGTGAGAGTAGCGAGAGGCCCTAGTCTTTGGCAGGATAATGGCCTTAGACGCTTAAAGGCTAACCTTGTGTGTGGTAGGGTGAAACCCATTGGCAATGGCTCTGCAGAGCAGTAGAGGCCACCCCAAGTACAAGCGTCCAGTGAATCTGATCCTAGTATATGTATCCGGATAATTGAGTCATAGAGTCTTGCTTATTTGTTATGATGTGATTCTCGTGCCTACTGTGTTGTATGTTTGGACTGTTTCTAAATATTTCACTGCAATAACATGCATAATTTAATTCACTCTAGCTTACCCTGCTATTTCTTTTGTGTGTGTGTGTCCTCGTTCTGATTTCCCTTTTTGCGATGATCACCATTGGTGGGAGCAGATGGAAATACTTCTGGAGGTGGGCCTGATGGTGGTAGCGGTGCAGCCTAGTGGGCTTGTTGATGTGGCCCTCGAAGGACGATTCTCTGGCCCTAGTGTCTTTGTAACCCCTTGCTCTAGGAGCTTTTATTTTGCATAACTATGAATCTGGTTGTTTCTATTTTGGCTATGGCATGGTTGTATGCCTAGAACCCCTTTTCAAGTACTCCTTTGGATGACTGTAAAAGTGAATTCTTTGTTTATGGTTTTCATCAGTTTGCCTTACTCTTTATTATCATGATCATGTGATATCTTAAGAAGTAGTCAATTCTATTTAAATGGGATGTCACAACACTCTAATCCACTTGAATTGATCCTATCTCTCTCCCTCCCATCAACGATGAGGGAGAGAGAGGGAAGGAAGAGGGAAATACCTTTATTTTTCAATCATGTTTGTTATGCAATGGTTTGAGGGTGATATCAAGATTACAATTATGTACGCAATTTATTTTTTAGCATAACTATGAAAACGGTATAAAAATAACGAAAATTTGAAAATTGTTATCAGATAATGTTTAAAAAGTAATTTTGAATTATAAATTTTTTTATTACATTATCTTTTAAATATTTTTTTATTAAAATATGTTACTTTCATTTATACATTTTCATATTTTTTCTACGATAAATCAAACTTATATAATAATAATTTTTAATTATTTTTAAAATAAAATACAATTTGGTAATCTTGTTTTTCTTTGATTTAAATATAATTTTTAATCTGTCACATTATTCAAATCACTCACAAAATTTAATAAACTATACTCTTAATCCAGCCACTTACACTTTTAATCCACTTAAAGCGAACAACACAAACTTCACACTGTAATCCACTTGATGTCATCCTCTCCCTTTCCATCCGATCAACCCTGAGGGAGAGAGAGGGGAAGGAAGAGGAAAAATCTTCTTTTTTTAAATCATCTCTGTTATGTCTTGTTTTGAGGGTGACATCAAGATTAGAATTATGTCCGCAATTTATTTTTCAGCTTAATTATGAAAATGATTTAAAATATGAATTTTCAAATTATTTTTTCAAAAATAATTAATAACGAACATTTGAAAATTGTTGTAAAATAAGGTTTAAAAAGTAATTTTTAATTATTAAATTTTTTATTAAATTATCTTTTAAATATTTCTTTTATTAAAATATGTTACTTTCATTTATACATTTTTTTAATTTTTTCTACGATAAATCAAACTTATATAATGATAATTTTTAATTATTTTTAAAATAAAGTACAATTTGGTAATCTTTTTTTTTTTATGATTTAAATATAATTTTTAATCTATCATATCCATCAAATCACTCATAAACTTCAACAAACATTACTCTAAATCCACCCACTTTCACCGTTAATCCCCTTAAAGTGAATAAGATAAGTTTCACACTCTAATCCACTTGAATTCATCATATCTCTCTCCAATCAACGATGAGGAAGAGATATGGGAAGGAAAAGGGAAATTCCTCTATTTTTCAATCATATCTGTTATGCAATGGTTTGAGGGTGATATCAAGATTACAATTATGTCCGCAATTTATTTTTCAACTTAATTATGAAAATGATGTAAAAATATGACTTTTCAAATCACTTACAAAAATAATTAATAACGAAAATTTCAAAATTGTTATAAAATAAGGTTTAGAAAGTAATTTTTAACTATAAATTTTTTATTACATTATCTTTTAAATATTTTTTTCTTAAAATATGTTACTTTGCTTTATACATTTTCGTATTTTTTTCTACGATAAATCAAACATATATAATGATAATTTTTAATTATTTTTAAAATAAAGTACAATTTGGTAATTTTGTTTTTTTATGATTTAAATATAATTTTTAATCTATCACATCCATCAAATCACTCACAAACTTCAACAAACTTTACTCTAAATCCACCCACTTTCACCTTTAATCCACTTAAAGTGAACAACACAAACTGCACACTGTAATCCACTTGAATTGATAATCTCACTCACCCTCCAATGAACCTTGACGGAGAGAGAGGGGAAGGAAGATGGAAATTCCTCTTTTTTTCAATCATCTCTGTTATGCAATGGTTTGAGGGTGATATCAAGATTACAATTATGTCCCCATTTATTTTTCAACATAATTATGAAAATGATGAAAAAATATGGCTTTTGAAATTACTTTTACAAAAATAATTAATTATGAAAATTTTAAAATTGTGCTAAAATAAGGTTTAAAAAGTAATTATTAAATTCAAAACTTTTTATTACATTATTTTATTAATATTTTTTTAATGAAATATGTCATTTGCATTTATACATATTAATATTTTTTCTACACCAAACCAAACTTATATAATGGTAATTTTTAATTATATTTAAAATAAAAGACAATTTGATAATCTTATTTTCTCTTGGTTTAAATATAATTTTTTATCTATAACATCCATCAAATCACTTACAATCTTCAACAAAATTTACTCTAAAGTCACTCAGTTTCACCTTTAATCCCCTTAAAGTGAACAAGACAAGCTTCATACTCTAATTCACTTGAATTCATCTTCTCCCTCTCCCTCCAATCACCGTTGACGGAGAGAGGGGAAGGGAGATGAAAATTCCTCTATTTTTTAATCATCTATATTATGCAATGGTTTGAGGGTGATATCAAGATTACAATTATGTCCGCAATTTTCAATTTAATTATAAAAATGATGTAAAAATATGGCTTTTGAAATTATTTTTACAAAAATAAATAATAACGAAAATTTGAAAAATGTTCTAAAATAAGGTTTAAAAAGTAATTATTAATTATAAATTTCTTTATTACATTATGTTATAAATACTTTTTTAATGAAATATGTTATTTTCATTTACACATATTAATATTTTTTCTACAACAAATCAAACTTATATAATGATAATTTTTAACCATATTTAAGATAAAGGACAATTTGGTAATCTTGTTTTTTCTTGATTCAAATATAATTTTTAATCTACCATATCTATCAAATCACTCACAAACTTAAAAAAACATTACTCTAAATTCACTCACTTTTACATTAGATCTCCTGAAACTGAACAAGACAAGCTTCACTCTCTAATCCACTTGAAGTCATCTGAATTCTCTCCCTCCAATCAACATTAAGGGAAAGAGAGGGGAATGAAGAGGGAAATTCCTCTATTTTTCAATCATTTCTGTTATGCAATGGTTTGAGGGTGATATCAAGATTACAATTAAGTCCGCAATTTATTTTCAGCTTAATTATGAAAATGATGTAAAAATATGGCTTTTAAAATTATTTTTACAAAAATAATTATTAATGAAAATTTTAAAATTGTTATAAAATAATGTTTAAAAAGTAATTGTTAATTATATTACATTGTTTAATAAATATTTTTTTATTCAAATATGTTATTTTCATTTATACATATTAATATTTTTTCTACAACAAATCAAACATATATAATGATAATTTTTAATCATATTTAAAATAAAGAACAATTTGGTAATCTTGTTTTTTCTTGATTTAAATATAATATTTAATATATCACATCCATCAAATCACTCACAAACTTGAACAAAATTTACTCTAAATCCACTCACTTTCACCTTTAATCCCCTTAAAGTGAACAAGACATGCTTCACACTATAATCCACTTGATGTCCTCCTCTCCCTCTCTCTCGAATCAACCTTAAGGGAGAGAGAGGGGAAGGAAGGGAAAAATTTCTCTCTTTTCAATCATCTCTGTTATGCCATGGTTTAAGGGTGATATCAAGATTACAATTATCTCTGCAATTTATTTTTCAACTTAATGATGAAAATCATTTAAAAATATTGATTTTAAAATTATTTTTACAAAAATAATTAATAATGGAAATTTGAAAATTTTTCTAAAATAAGGTTTAAAAAGTAATTATTAGATATAAAATTTTTTATTGGATAATTTTTTTAATATTTTTTTAATAAAATATGTTATTTTCATTTATACATATCAATATTTTTTCTACAACATCGAACTTATATAATGATAATTTTAATCTTATTTATAATAAAGGAAAATTTGGTAATCTTGTTTTTTCTTGATTTAAATATAATTTTTAATCTATCACATCCATCAAATCACTCACAAAATTCAACAAACTTTACTCTGAATCCACTCACTTTCAACCTTAATCTTCTTATAGTGAACAAGACAAGCTTCACACTCTAATCCACTTGAATTCATCATCTCCCTCTCCCTCCAATCAACGTTGAGGGAGAGAGGGGAAGCAAGAGGGAAATTCCTGTATTTTTTAATCATTTATGTTATGCAATGGTTTGAAGGTGATATCAAGACTACAGTTATGTCCGCAATTTATTTTTTAACATAATTATGAAATTTGTAAGACCCGGGAAAATTAAATAGTGATTTAATTAATTATTTAAAAAGGACGAGTAATGGAAATATTGCAGGGAGGAATTGGAGAGGAAGAACGGTGTAACGGGTGCAAATCAAGAGAAGAGAGGGTTTTGCTTCAAAGGACACTCACCAATTCGGGTTGAAGCGAGGATAAGAGGTTAGGGGAGTTGTTTATTGTGTTTTAATTCGTGATCGATCGAATATGTATTGTCTTGTATAACTGCATGAATTTCTTCTCTTTTGACGCTGTTGTTTTGGAGATTCTAGGTTCTCGCCCAGAAACCGCCTGCCGGGCATGAAGGTGCCGCCAGGCGGCACATCAGTAATAGCCATTCTGGGTTTTGTAACATGAGCTGCCTGACGGTGAGCATGAACCGCCAGGCGATGTGTGGTACTGTCGTTGTTTTTATTGTGTTTTGTTGAATTGTGACCTGTGTGAATTTCAATTGGATATTTCTTGTCTGTGTAATTGGATAATCTTGCGATATTTCATGTGTTTTGAGGTTTTGGACATATTAAGAATCTGATTGGAGACATGAGAGATTCGTACGGGAGTCAAGGGATGGTATGAGTGGTAGGCTAAATAGGATTGCTATGCGATTGGAAGAAGTAAGATAGGTAATTGAATAATATAATGGTGTGATGGTTTGTCAATTCATGCTGAGTGAATTGAGCCTGAGATTGAGAATTGGTTAGAACTTTGAGGGGTTGGGGTATTCGCGGGTGCAGGAAAAGCTGAGATTCTATCATGGTACTGGAATGCCGCCTAGCGGCGTTACCCTTGCCGCCAGGCGATAGTGGGACACAGACCCGTTTTTGTGCAGAGATGGGGTGACGCGAGGAGAGGCAAAAATCCGTGTGTGGGCTGTTGAGAAATTTTAATTAAGGAAGAATTCGTGGTGATTAATAGAATAAGAGAAAAAGGAGGGGAGTATATTGTAAGGTATTGATGAATAGTAGGTAATGGGAAGTTTAATGAAGATGAATAATTGGAGATAAAAATATGGTAGAAGGAGAGTGTAGCTGCTATTAAATGGTGAGTATAAGATTTCGTGGTTTGGGTAAACCAATTGATGACGAACTACAAGATGAAGCAATGTTAGAAGTTGGTAAGTATAAGAATTGGGGGTTGACTGAAATTTAGTATTAGTGGAATTAAGTAACTATTCTATTGTGAGAATTAGATAACCTATAGAGTGAATGAATTCTGTGATTATACTTGAATAAGTCGGGGGAAAGGATTGGGCAATCTCATCAAGATTGACTTAGGCATTATACTGGGATAAAGAACTGGGGGAAATTGTTGGGGGGGGGGAGTATACGGACCTAGGAGTATGGTGATGAGTAATTCCATTGTTTATTGTATGGTGGTGTAACTTGCATAATGTATTGATGAATGGGAAGAGTAATGATTGTGGTAATGTTCTAGTTGGAACCAAATTAGTGAGTGTGCCAAAAACAGCTGTTGGATGCTTCTGATATGGCGCCTGGTGGTCGGTTGACAACCGCCAGGCGACAACCTTAATGTGAGTGAGCCTGCACTGGACAGGCGCCTGGCGGCACGGTGTGCTCCGCCAGGCGGTGACGGGAAAACAGTGGGTCTGGGAGGACGCTGGCGCCTGGCGGCGAGTGAATACCGCCAGGCGGTCTGGAACAGTTTCGCCTGGCGGCGTGTGGGCCGAGCCAGGCGGAAATGTTGTTGTTCTTTGCTTTCTGGTGTGTTGTTTTAACTGACAATGATGCTTGCTTGGATCGGGAGATGCTGTGCCATGAGCGGGTAGGTTCATGGATGGTGTTTGACATGTGAGGGTATGAACGGGGAGGTTCATATCCAGTTACTCTCACGTGGGGATACGAGCGAGGTAGGTTCGTATGTTCCGTGCTCACGTTGAGAGATGCCACGTGCGGGGAGGTACGGGGGCTGGTGAATCACATGTGTTGGACTACGGGCGGGCAGGTCCGTAGAGTAGGACTACGAGCGAGGAGGTTCGTAGAGCAGGACTACGAGCGGGGAGGTTCGTAGAGGCAGGACCACGAGCGGGCAGGTTCGTGTGAGCATCAGGTTCCCGAGTCCAAGGCTAACAAATTGTATGATTGAAGACTGATAAGTCTTGGGGTTAAGGTCTTGGCCAAGAATTATATATA
>Ga0214544_1013282_pt1 | contig 10093 bp, 7 predicted proteins | sample CNSS3metaG_FD_160074 | JGI IMG/M metagenome (GOLD analysis project Ga0214544, IMG submission 160074) | Root nodule microbial communities from cowpea collected in UCLA plant growth center, Los Angeles, California, USA - CNSS3 | ecosystem: Host-associated > Plants > Roots > Nodule | place: USA...
TATATGTACATCCCCATACCCATCCCCATACCCAACTGAAAAAGTCGGGGATTCCCCATACCCATACCCATACCCAGTCAATGCGGGGATTCCCCGTCAAAACGGGGACGGGTTCGGGCAATACCCATGGGGACGGGTTTATTTGCCATCTCTAGGTCTAATCAACAGTTTGATCATTTTCCACAAAGCGTAAATAAATATATTGAAAAATAGTTTAAAAACAATAAAACTGAAGCAGGCCACATTTAATAGTTAAATATATGCAAAGAAACATTTGAACAAGTATCATTTAAAAATCAAAGATTCGTTAAAGAAATATAATAGTAAATTTCTAATACAAAATCTAGCATTACTTATGGTACATTAATATAGTTGACAAACTAAATAGTGGTTCACATTTTTAAATAGAATAAAATAAATTGGTTTGCTCTCCCCTTTATCAGACCATCTTAACTTGATTTAAAAATTTATTTAAAATTATAAAAAATTAATATATAAGATATACAATTTTAAAGCTTTAGTCAAAGATAAAATTAATTGCAATTTTTAAATATAATAATTTAAATACAATTCTAACATAAATATATTTAATAAAATAATATTATTTTCAAATTTTAAAATTATAGTTATTTTATGTTTAAAAAACAGTTAATCCAAAGTTCAAAATTCACTCACTTAAATTTAAGTAATTTCATTTTTCAATATGACTGACTTATTATTTTTTCCAATTTTCGTATGTATTCAGGTTAACTCATTTAATCAACACATCAAGTCAGTATCGTAACATCTCATCTAAATAATAACCTTAATTAAATGAAACATCACACAAAATAATATAAAAAACAAAGTTATGGAGTATATTGTCACTCCTTACACTTATCCAGAATAAACTAGGAAAGAAACTAAGGCACACCACGATGCCAATAATAATACGAGAAAGAGGTTTAACAATATTCAAAACAAATGCTCCAAGAGCAAGGAAATACATGGGCTACAATCCTAAAACAATGACTCGAAGAAGCGGGATCCGAACCCAGATAAGCTATGCAACGGAATCTCCATCACACCTTGATGACCACGAGGAGTTCTTGCATCTGCTCACATCAATAAATTGATGATCATCGCAAAAGGAGAAAACCACACAGAACATATAAACAAACAGAATGGTAAGCTAGTGTAAAAAGGTTTTTATCATGCCATTGAACATACAATTTGAAAGTCATGAGTACATAAATCAACCAAACATATAATGACTGACAAGCAAAACACTAAGACTTAAAGACATGATTTATCTGGATACATATAATCAGTCGGATTCACTAGATGCTTGCACTTGTAGTGGCCTCTACTGCTCTACAAAGCCATTGCCAATGGGTTTCACCTATCACTCACAAAGTTAGCGTTCAAACATCTAAGGCCATTATCCTGCCAAAGGCTAGGGCCTCCTACTACTTTCAGCACTTGGTTAGTACGCTTTACATGAGACTAACTGACTCTTTAGAGTGTCAAGATGCAATCCTTACTTGAATCCTTACTAAATTATATAATTAGGCACCACCACGAAACCACGTGGAATTACGTCCTAACCATGAGGCACCACCATGAACTCCCACTAACAGGGATCATGGAATTATGTCCTGACCGATGAGGCACCACCATGAGATCTCACCTAGAGATTCATGGAATTACGTCCTAAACCACACCAAAATCATGTCTCACCAACCAAGCATAAGGTAATCATGCATACCAATTCCATGCCAAGCTATTATAATAGTAAACAAGCATCAAACTCACAAAATAGAACTAAGGCAAGCAGAATATCGAAATAAATAGTAAACCCTAGCTTCCCTTACCTTATCAAGAGCTAGTGTGAGGGGGTTTAAGCTAGCATAATGGTACCACAGCTCCAAGAACAGCTTCGCAAGCTGAAAGCACTAACATCAGAATAAGGAGGGGTTACTACGATGAACCCTAAATGGAACCACAAGAAAAATCCAGCTGGGGAAAAGAATAAGAGATGAAAATAACTTATATGAGCGGAAAATTGGGTTTGAGCTGACTTAAAGACAAATGGGATTCAAAACCCTAGCATAGCTTAGTTGAGGGAAAGGAGAGTGTTTGAGAAACTATTTTTCTAAAAGTAAGCAGGAAATGAGAGTGTTAGGCTGGTGTAGGGACTTTGGACACACCATGGCCAACCTTAGGCCCAACCGATTAGAGTAGGGCCTTAAGATTAGGGCAGAAAATTAAAGTGGGTCTTACAAGTACAACTAGTTATTACAAAGATATCTAAATAAAATTATTAAAAATAATTGAATAAGAAATGTAATATCTTAGCCAATAGTTATATTATTACTAATCTTACAAACACAAGTTTATATAAATATATATATATATATATATATATATATATATATATATATATATATAATAATAATAATAATAATAATAATAATAATAATAAAAAATTTCTTTCTAATTTTTCTTGGATTATTTTTATTGAGATTCTCTATTTGAAACATTATTTATTCTCAATATAAAATACAATTATCATAATTGAAAATGTCAAAACATACGGGATAAGTTTTGACTAGGGATGGCAACAAGACGGAGCAGAGATGCATTTTACTATCTCATATTCATCTCCAGAAAAAATTCATCTCCATACCTAAATCCAATAGGTATCAAATTTTTTTTCATCCTCATCGGATAACGGGTATATTCTCATACGTATACGCATACATGTTTTCTTACTGTTTCAATATTAATTAATTTTTATAAAGTAATAAAAAATTACTGTAAAGACAACATAATATTATCAAATATTCAATATTAAGAGGAGGGTTGTTTACTCGATATCAAATATTTAGAAAGAAATTATAATTGCATACATTTCAAATTAGAATACCAAATAAAATTCCATGAAAATCAAAACATTTATTAAATTTTCAAATATTAATGAAACCTAGTTGATAAAATTTAAAAATATTTTTAAAAGGATATAAAAGGAAAACAAATATTCAAATTAAAATATATTTTAAATGTCAGTTTACTTCAAATTTTTTAAATTCTAATGAATCTCTTTTTTATACACTAATAAAAATTATAATACATCACTTGATCAAAATCATGCAAAGAACAAATATTAAACTAATAATAATAAAATTTTAACATAGATCTTGTATATTTTGAAATTTAGTATATGTTGGATGATGATAAAAAATCATGACAATTACATTAAATTTTTATATTATAGTAAACAAAATTTATTTATTATAGTGACAAAATTACAGTATGATTATAATGAGTTAGAAAATATAAAATAATTATATAAAATATATCAAAATAGTATTCTACATGATAAAAACAAATAAATAAAAATATTAAACAAATTATCAAATATGTGTCTTTGAAACAAATTGAGACACTATTGAATGAAATCAAACAAATGAAAACAAATGTATAATTAAGGTTATGATAAGATGAAAAATACTATAGAGATCTTCAAATTAAAACAAGAATTAATAATAATAGAATAAAGAAGATAATTTTTTTATGTTACCTAGTAAATGAAAGATTTGTTATTAAACACTAAAATTGAGAGTCTTAAAAATATATATAATGGAGATGCGAATGAATTTAATGACAAACCAAACAATTAGAAGAAATAAAAAAATAGAAAGTGTGTATAAATATATATATATATATATATATATATATATATATATATATATATATATACAAGGTTACTTAATTAATTGTGAATATTTTAATAAGTTAAGCGGGGACAGGGATATGGTGAGGACGAGTATTATGGCGGTTATAAGGATAGGGATGGGGCATATATGTACATCCCCATACCCAATCAATGCAGGAATTTCCCATCAAAACGGGAACGGGTTCGAGCAATACCCACGAGGACGAGTTTAGTTGTCATACGTAACTCTGACAATCATTTTAAAGGATATGAGATTTCCCCAATTTTTATATTTTATACACACACACACACACACACACACACACATATATATATATATATATATATATATATATATATTTAAAAAATATATTTATATATTATTTTATTATTTATATTAATTTAGTTTAAAAAAATTAAAATTTGAAAACCATGTTTACCCTTCTTCTGTTATTCCTTGTTCTTCTTTATTTGGTTTCTCTTTCTTCCGTACCTTTCTTTCTCACCTCTTCTTTCTTTCTCAATTTTCACCCTCAATCTCTCATCATTTTCAAAATCAGATTGCACCAAGGAAAATTTGAGGTGCTAAGGAACCTTTTGAACCAACAATTTCTTCTTTTAAGTATGTTGATTTTCTACCTTTCTTTTTCGAAGCAATTTGTTTTCTTCTTTGTGTACATATAAATATTTTAGGCTTTGAAGTTGTGTAAGGGAAAAACGATGTTAGTGTTAGGAATCTACTTTAAGGTAAGGGGAGCTAATAATTTAGAAGTTGTTATTTTTCGTAAAATATTGAGTCTTGATTTTGAGATTTAATTTGAGGTATATTGCAACAAACTTTAGTTCTAATTCAATTATTGAAGATTTTAAGTCGTTGAAAGAGCATAGAGCATCACTCTGACTAAAGGTAATTTTTTCTTTTTTTAATATATTATTATTGATGATAAACTTTATGTTTCACTTTCATATATATTATTCTCATATTTTTTTGAATTCTACTATCATGTGTGTAAGACCCGAGAAAATAAATAAATTAAATAAATAATTAATTAATAAATACAGGTGGTGAGAGCCTTTATGGCATTTAATGCTAACTTTTATGATGTGGAATAGTATTAGCTCAAGTGGTTGAGAGTACTTAGACATGTTGAGAGGACATGGGTTTAAGTCCTATGTATGCCAATTATGTGTTATTTTAATTATTTTTTATTTTAGTAATATGATTGATCATGATGAGTGATAATATGATCCTAAGGGAAGCCATTGTTGGTTAAGGAAGAACTATCATGTACTCAATTTTACACAAGGAATCCAGGTTAGGGGAGTTGTTCGCTTTATTTTCAAGTTTAAATACTTAACTATGAATTGTATGAAAACCATGATTGTTTTCTGTGCAAGTTTTGTGGACTATGATTAGTTTCTGGAATTTTTCCAGAAACTGCTTGGCGAACCTTCAAAGCCGCTAGGCGACTCATGCCAAATTTTCCCAGTTTATGTACATCTGATATGAACAGCCTGGCGACGATGAACTGTTGTAATGTCCCCTGCTAGAAATTACTTAATTTAAATAAATAAATAAGAATCGAAAATCAAACGTCGTAATTTTTATTATTCCTAAATGCGGGAAAATTTAAAACATTAGTCAACGCGCCATAATTTAAATAAAACTAGAGTAGTAAACTTAGTACAAATCCCAAAATCCGACAAAATAGTAAAATTATAATAAAATTCCTCAGCTCAAAGTCTCCCAAGCTAGCCCTTTCTTCGTCGCTATGCATCAACAACATCACCTGAATGTTGTATGCCCCTGTGTAACGAATCACACAATCATTGCCAAACACAAACAGAAAGAGTGAGCTCATAAACAATTAACACATAAGTGAATAATTTCAAAACACCCAACTAATTTATTCTAGATAATTCTTGGCCAAGACCTTAATCCCCAAGGCTTTTCAACCTTCAATTCACACAAATAGTTAGTCATGGATTTAGGATTTATGATGCTCACACGAACCTACCTGCTTGTGGTCCTACCTCTACGAACCTCCCCGCTCGTAGTCCTAATCTACAAACCTCCCCGCTCGTAGTCTTACTCTACGGACCTACCCGCCCGTAGTCCAAAACACGTGATCCACCAACTACAAACCTCCCCGCTCGCAGCATCTCTCAAGTGTGTGCACGGAACATACGAACCTCCTCGCTCATATCATCACGTGTTCAACACCATCTATGAACCTACCCGCTCATGGCATAACATCTCTTGATCTAAGTCCCCATCAATGCGTACAAACAACACACGCAAGTCAATACCTGTAGCAATATCGCCTGGCGACGACAACCTAAGCGTGGCCAGGCGAAAATACTATCCAGACCGCCTGGGGGGACACCCTTGCCGCCAGGCGCCAAGCCTTTTCCAGCCCCACTGTTTCAGGGTCTATCACCTGGCAGAGCACACCTTGCCTCCAGACGCCACTCGTTACAAGGACACCATTGGTGGTCCTATCGCCTGGCAGACACTCGTAGGTCGCCAGGCGCCACACCAGTAGCATAGTTTTCCTAGTTTTTGGCACCCAAATTTTTTTGTTCTAAAATTCAGGTTGCTCTAACAACTATATTGCACACTTGCTTAGCAACACCTAATTCTAATTACCCATCCACTTCAACATGATTTGATTTCCTATAACTCATATTCACCATTCAAACCTTCCAAACTATGTGATTTACCCACCACTATATAGTTACACCATGACTTAATCAAGTTATAACAGAAACAAACTCTTACTCAATCCCTGTACACAATGCAGCTCATTAGCAATCCTATACTTAACCAATTGTTTTTTCACCCTTTTATCATTAAATTGCTATACCTAATTTCACCTACTCCAATGCACCCGAATCCACATTTCCAGCTTAGTTATCCTCTTTTTTTCTCATTTCCCTGTTATTCCAGATTGTTAGACCATCACTAAGAATTCATTACCAAACTCTAATTCACTTTGCCGTAAGCACATCACCTCACTCCATGCATTGCCTTGTTTATCATGACCCTCATTCAATTATCTTAATCTCTTTGTCACATTTAATTTCCTTTCGCCTCAATTTAATAGTAACTCTCTCTCAGCCATCCCCTAAATTTCCAAAACAACTCATTTTCCACCGCTATTGCCTAGCAGCCAATAAGATGCCGCCAGGTGACACATCAGTTCCTGGAAAAAACCTAGGTTCTTTTATACCTTTGGATACCAATCTGTTTAAACTTAAAAATCTAGGAATTCATGCTCGCACCAATAGTTCACAATCATTTCATGTACAGTTGCATACTCAACCAATCATTTCATACTAATCCCACCAATTCGTAATTGACTCCTATTTCTCTAATTTTGATCCGTTCATCAATTCAACACAACTGCTTCATTATTATATTCTCAATTTAGTTCCCACGCATCATAATGATAACAGCACTATGGCATCACGCATTTACATAAACTTAGCAATTCAAATGGAGAGTCACAGTATAACAGAAAATCATGAATTGCACAAAACAGAGACAATCACCATGCGTCGCTTGGCAAGTTCACCTTCGCCGCTAGGCGGTTCATAGCTGAACCTAGAAAATTGGGCAGAGAAGATGCATCGCCTGGCGGCACATTCATGACCGCCAGGCAGTTTTTAGACGAAAACCTAGAAACTTACGAAAAACAGTGTGAAAGAGGAGAATCTCATGCAATTTGGTTCATACAAGGCACAATACATTATATACGATTAAAAACACATGAAAGCAACTCCCCTTACATGGATAATTCTTGCTCACTTGAAAGAAGTAGAACTTCCTTTGTGCCACCACTAGTCCAGTCTTGGTCTTCTCTCAATGCACTTGATGCTTTGATCAATTCCACTAAAAGAGACACCTTCAGACTCCCTTTTTCACTGTCAATCTCGTTTGTCATATGCCCTTTCACGTTTTTCTCTCTTTCCTCTCCAAAACTACCCTAATTAGACCATTAACTAAGCCTTAATGCATGTTAATGCTAGGGAAAACGAAAATAGCTTTCAATTAGGTGTTAATGATCATTCAAAGACCATAATTGGTACTTTCCAAGCCCCACTAGGCTGCCTTCTTGCAACTAGGGTTTTCTCTACCCTTTCATATTCATGTCAAGATAAAATTTGGCAAAAAGAGAGTTTGATTCGTTCTTAGCAAGGTTTGAACCCACAACCATATAATCACAAAGAAATTACACAACCAATTCAACCAATTCAAGTTTCATAATAATTCTTATAATTTTAGGATTACATTATCACTAAGCACATTCAAACATAACATTAAAATAATACACATATTAAAATATCACACAATTAAGTACTCTCAACCACTTGAGCTAGTACTTTTCCACGTCATCACAATCTATATTAAATTCCATAAAGTCTCCTACTACCCGCATTTATTAAATAATTTAAATTTATCAGGTCTTACAACTGTCGCCAAGCGAGGCGAGCAAGTTGACTCGAATTTTATGTTTTTATGAGTTCTGGACTGTTCTAATCGGCAAAAAAGGTTTATTAAGGTCTTAATGAATTGTAAATTATTTCTACGTGGCAAATTGTGTGGCAATTTGATGGTAATTGGGTGAAAACGTGATGTTATGTGTATTAGGTTTAGAATGATTGAGAATTTTGAGGATGAGAGAATAATTACAGTGTGAATTGTGTGGAGAAATTGGTTGTTGGTTGCTAAATCAATTATGTGCAATGTGAGAGACATAATAGGCTACGAAAATTTGGAGATAAAATCAGGAATGAATGTATTTTTAGGAGCCTTCGCAGGTACAAGAATTGCTAGAAATTTCCAAAATTCCCTAATCGCAGGTGTAGGACCCTTCACCAAACGCATCTTTGGACAAGCAGTGAGTTGGGAGTTTTGTGTGAAGTCAATTTTTTATTATGAAAAAGTAGAGTTGTAATATGCTGGCTATGGTATTAGGATGAATAAGTAATACATGGAGTGAGATTAAGGAGAATTCTAAATTATGAGTTGGTGTTGCAAGATAGGAATATAATGATAGTGCAGTAGAGGCAATTAAACTAAAATCTTGTGGAATGATGAGGCATAATATAATTTAGGAGTTGTGGCTGTGAGATGGAGTTGCCTAAGGTGAATATGTGTTATAATTCTAAACTAAAATATAATGGTTATGTTACTTGTATTTGAGTGAATATGGATGTAATAATTGGGTATATGATGGGTTAAAAGTACTATGAGTTGATTGTGGCATATCATGGATGAGCAAGGTTAATCTTAAGAAAATTTAATAATGGGCATATTAGGATTGGTGACTCTATATGGAAATAGGAATATTGGTAACAAGTTGGGAAGTGTGGAAATAAAGAATGGATGATAAGTTGTAAGTAACTTAGTAAAGGTTATTGTGAATTTGATATCTAAATTAAGGATACAATTTCTACTGTTGTGCCAAAACTAGTATTGCATGAGTACTGGTGTAGCGCTTGGCGGTGGTGGTTGACCCGCCAAATGATAGTTACCATTCCAGAGAACTACTGGGACGTGTGACACATGACAGTGAGGATGCTCCCACCAGGCGATGTCTGCAAGGTCAGAAGCTTTAGGGGCGCTTGGCGCATGACGGCAGATGTGTCCCACCAGGCGATCTGGAACTAAGTTTCGCCTGGTGGCTTTGAAGCAGCGCCAGGCGATAATGCAATGGCAGAATGGTTTTTTGCTTTGGATGTGTGTGGTCTACAATGCTTTAGTGATACCTTAAAGAGCATCTTGCTGGAGTGTTCCTTGAGTTGTGGCTCGAAATGGTATCCCTTGATTTGTGGCTCGAGATAGAGGGTAAATACGTGGTATTCCTTAAGTTGTGGCTCGGAATAACATCTCTTGAGTTGTGGCTCGGGATGGCGAATGAACACGAGGAATCCTTGATTTATGGCTCGGATTGGCGAGTGTTGCCGGTGTGAGTGTGCGAGTTATGGCTTGTAAGGATGGGTCCTAAAAGATTACCCTCATCAGTATTTAACAGACGAGTTTGGTAGTTTTGGAACATTACAAACTATGTTTCGTATTGGGAACTCCACCTGGCGTTACGGAGTGTGGTCCGTAGTAGGTTTCCCATAGGTGTTCTACAAGTTGTGGCTTGTAGGTGTGGTAGCAAGGCATCTTGAAGTATACATTTGAAGACGTAGAGCATGGATAACATGGTGGTGACCATGTGGCATGGAATCAAAGGATAAGAGTTCCTCTGACGTGTGTGTGCATATATTTGGACTTTATATATATATATATATATATATATATATATATATATATATATATATATATATATATGTATATATATATATATATATATATATATATATATATATATATATATATAT